>Ga0208088_1000119_pt1 | contig 13013 bp, 14 predicted proteins | sample LakMenEpi02Apr12_FD_150661 | JGI IMG/M metagenome (GOLD analysis project Ga0208088, IMG submission 150661) | Freshwater microbial communities from Lake Mendota, WI - 02APR2012 deep hole epilimnion (SPAdes) | ecosystem: Environmental > Aquatic > Freshwater > Lake > Epilimnion/Euphotic zone ...
AAAATCTAAAATCTAAAATCTAAAATCTAAAATCTAAAATCTAAAATCTAAAATCTAAAATCTAAAATCTAAAATCTAAAATCTAAAATCTAAAATCTAAAATCTAAAATCTAAAATCTAAAATCTAAAATCTAAAATCTAAAATCTAAAATCTAAAATCTAGAAAATTCTGCATAGCTTCGCCCTTTTAAAATATATTTTTTTTAGATTTTTTATAATTTATCAAAAATAATTTTAGAAGAAGCTAATAATAGAAAAGATAAATATGTTTTAATATATGAATCATAACGAATATTAATTCTTCTAAAAATTTTTAATTTTTGAAAAGTATGTTCAATAATAATTCGTTTTTTATAGATATTTTTATCAAACTCGAGTTTATTTTTAGTGCCCTTTTTATTAGGAACCATAATAGAGCAATTAAACAAAGAGAGATTAGTACGTACATCTTTTGAAGTGTATGCTTTATCAGCTAATAAAATATGTTGTTTATTTTTATTAATAATAAAAAGATCTTTAGAATGTTTTTCAATAAAAGATAAATCATGAACATTACCTTTATTAATGAGAATAGAAATAGGTATTCCATTTGAGTCTGTTATAAGAGATATTTTATTACCGAACTTTCCTTTGTAGAATTTATTTCTTGCTAATTTATTTTTTCCGTACTTATTTAAAATAAAAGAAGAATCAATAATAAAAAGATCATCTTTATTAGTTTTGAGATAAGAAGATTTTAATTTAATATAAGTCTTTTTAAATATATCATATTGAACGAATCTATTAAAGTGAAAAAATAAAGAATTCCATTTAATAGAATGATGAATAAAATCTCTCCAAGCAATACCAGTTTTTAATACATATAAAATACCTTCAATTATAGAATCTAGAGTATATTTTGTATTAGGAAATTTTTTGTTATAATATTTTTTAATATTAAAATCATTTAAAATTATATCTTTAAGAAATTTATTAAATGATAAATTTAATTGAACCATATAAAATTTATAAATAAAAAATGTTTATTAATAACTTAAAATATTTTATAAAAAGTTATTATAAGTCTAAATTAAACAGTGAAATAATATATATATTTATATATGAAAATTTTACAAATTTATATTTTCTTGTTGTATATATAACATTATTTTTTTATATTGTTATATGATATATAAATGTCATTTTGTAAATAAACATTTTGACAATTTCTTGTTGTGTGTATATCATTTTATATTACAATATATATTTTATAAAAATATATATTTAACTCTTATGACCTATATATTATTCAATTAATTTTTATATATTCTTGTCATATGTGATACTTATATATTATATAAAGATGGTTAAAAGTATCAAATACAACAAGAATATATAAAAGTCGAAATGTAATTTTTTAACAAAATGACTTTTTCTTGTCATATGTGATACTTTTAACCATCTTTATATAATATATAAGTATCACATATGACAAGAATATATAAAAAATCAAAAATATCATATTTGCGATTCTTGTTGTTTGTGATACTTTTTATAAATAAAGTATATATGCTTCTCAAATTTTAGCTTATTACTTTTAATAAAAATAATTTCTAAAAAGTACAAATTTTTTATCTATTTTTTGTGATCAAAAGTTAGTATATATAATAATTAAAGTAATCACAAAAAAATTCAAATAAAAAAAATCCTATAAATTTTATATTTCAACACACCCCCCCTGTGTGTTGGATTTTTGATTTTTTTTAGACTTTTAAAATCTACTATTTGTTGATTAATTTATATATCTTATCTATTATATATTATTACTTTTATATATAATAATATATAAACATTAATTATCTCTATTAAAAATGATATTATAATATATAAACATTAATTATTTCTATTAAAAATGATATAAATATAGTATAACTTTAAATATCTCTATTAAAAATGATATAAATATAATATAACTTTAATTATCTCTATTAAAACTATAACTTTAATTATCTCTATTAAAAACTATAATATATATTATAAACATTAATTATCTCTATTAAAAATGATATAAATATAATATAACTTTAATTATTTCTATTAAAAATGATATAAATATAGTATAACTTTAAATATCTCTATTAAAAAATGATATAAATATAATATAACTTTAATTATCTCTATTAAAAACTATAACTTTAATTATCTCTATTAAAACTATAACTTTAATTATCTCTATTAAAAATGATATAAATATAGTATAACTTTAAATATCTCTATTAAAAATGATATAAATATAGTATAACTTCAATTATCTCTATTAAAACTATAACTTTATTTATCTCTATTAAAAACTATAATATATATTATAAACATTAATTATCTTTAATAAAAATTGAAATTATAAACATATTGAATATCTATATATAAAATTTCAAATTAATCTTATATACTTAAAATGATGAAGCCAATTATCCTCCTTTCTGCTCTTACTTTTGCATCTGCTCTTACTGCTCTTGGTGTAAATCAGGATCAGAGTGGCAATCTTTTGGCTTTGGATGTAAGTATTGATGCTTCAAGTGGTAATCTTTCTCTTGGAATTCCTTCTAGTCCTTATAATCCAGTTACTGATGTATGTGTAGCGTCTTACAATGGATCAGCATTTGCTGTCAGTGATGGTAATGGACTTCAGATTGTCAACATGAATGGTACTGTAAGTAATGTTACTATTAATATTCCTGGTATTGTAATCATTTCTATGTGCTATTCAAATGCACTTAATAGTGATGTTTTCCTTGGATGGAATAGTTCTACAGGAAAGAAACCTATTATTCACACTAAGAATATTAATGGAAACAAGTACATGTCAAGTGATACGAATCCACAGATTTCTGCTGTTAATCGTAATACTGGTGCTGTCACTGTCCTTCAGAGTGATATTGATGGTGGTGCCTTTCTAAAGTGTGTATGTACTATTGATGATCATGCACCGAACAATACTATTGCATTCATTACATCTATTCTCAACGATCAGGAATCCGATCAATTTGTTATGATGGTTTGTGTCAATGGATCATGTACTTCTACACAGACACGATTTTCAATGTATACGAAAGGTGATACTAATACACTTACTGTTGATTCAAGCTCTCATAATGTCTATTCTATTGCAGGCATGTCCAATCCACAGCTTTGGGCAGTTAATCCATACAATAAGACAGTTCGTCTAGTTGTCAATTATTCTTCCAATTATTCTGTTACACCTCTAGCAGCAGGAACGCTATCAAACGGTATGCATTATTCTATTCTAGAAGATGTAAATAGCAATGAGTTTTTAGCGTCGTATAATTTTAGTAGTGGTAATGTAAGTTATGTTTCTCTTTCGGGAGCTAATAATCTATCATCTGGTCTCTGGGTACTAAATCCTTAATTTTTTTATTTATTTTATTTAATTTTATTAATTTACGGACGTATTTTAAATTTTTATAAAAAAATGATTAGCAAAATTCTAATATAGGGGCTGTTTAATTTAGACTCTTCAATCTTTTTTACTAATGAAAAAGATTTAAAAATCCCCTATTTTTACAGATTTAATATTAAATGTCCAAATTAAACAGTAAAATAATTTATAATTATTCCCTATAAAAAAATGAAATTAATAAAATCAAATATAAATAGAGAATAATATATGCTTAATGATGACATCTACACTTGAATTTAAAAATATTCAATTAGATTATAATAAATTTGATCTTAATATATATAATTCATTATTAACACAAAATAGTTATATAACAACAAGTAAAGTATTAAGTGATATATTTTTAAAAAATAAAACTATTTATAATGAAACTATTGGTGTTATTACCAGAGTTTATACACAAGATAAAAAAAATAAACATCAAGACCCTACTATTACCGAAAAATTATCATTATCTATACTTGAGGGAATAATAAATATGAATTCAACACATAGATTTTTTTCGGATATTATTATTCCTCCAAATTGTCATATTAATTTAGGATATTTTGCATTAAAACAAAATATATTGTCACTATTAAATGCAGGAATCAATATGGTAATTTTTGGCGGATCAATAGTTACTAAAACAACAAAATATCCAATTTGTGATATTATTGAACCAATAAAAGAAAAAAATGAAAATAATAATTCGATTGATTTAAAAATATTTGTAGACAGATTTATTAAACAAAATAATAATTTATCTGTTATATATTTTTCACATTTTGGTTATCAACAACAATATGATACATTTATTAAATATAATAATATTAATTCAAGTTGTCTAAAAGTAGAAAGTTTTGATAATGATGGTTATTATATAGATCAAAAAAGTAATGTAGTTATTGATTATATAAATTTAATAGAAGATAAAACACAATATATATATAAATTAATTGATATATTATATTCAATTGATAAAATTTTAGAATATACCAACAATTTAAAATATTTAGAATTTAATATAAATCATGATAATAATTCTCCTACAAAAAATATGATATATAATTTGACAAAAAAAATGGGATTTGATACTGAAATTAAAGAAAATAAAATAGTAATACAATCTATTAAATTGGAAATTGAAAGTATCAAATCTCCTATTTAATAATAAAAATTGATTTTAAAAATATCTACCTTTGATATATTTTTTTTATAACTAATCATCATTATAAGAAAATAAATGTCAGAATACGATTCAATATTTAAAGTTATAGTTGTAGGAGATACCGGGGTAGGAAAAACGTCGATACTTTCAAGATTATGCGATGGAATTTTTGAATCTAATTATAGATCTACTTTAGGTATAGATTTTAAAATAAAAAATATAATAATTGATGAAAAAAAAATTAAATTACAAATATGGGATACTGCTGGGCAAGAAAGATTTGCTGCTATAGTAAATGCATATTATAGAGGAACAAATTGTGCTGTAGTAGTTTTTGATTTAACAGATTCTGATACATTAAGTAGAGCAAAAACCTATATTGATCAAATAAGAAAATTTACTACAAAAAGTATTTCTAATACTGATTATACTATTGATGATAAAATACCAATAATATTATTAGGTAATAAAGTAGATATAAAAAAAAGAGATATTCAAGATTCTGATATAAGATCTTTTATGGAATTAAATGAAATAATTCACTATATAGAAACATCTGCAAAAGATGATATTAATGTATTAGAATCCTTCAATCTAGTTGCTAATATATTATATAATGATGAATTACAAAAAAAAATAGAAAAACAAAATTGTATCAAATCTTTGGAATTATCAAAAGAAAAATCAAAAAGATCAAATTGTTGTTGAAAAAATTGATTTATATATATTCTATTAAACTAGTATTTAAATATAGAGTAATTAAATAAAATGGTAAAAAGATCAAGAGAATCATATGAATTTGATAATGAAAATGAAAAAAAATTTGTAAGTTTATATACTAGTTTTTTAGATGTTGCATTAAAAGAGGAAGAAAATCCTATTGGAAGTATGTTTCTATCATATATGTATATGCATTCAATATTACCAAATATAAAATCACAATTAAATTTATTAACCCTATTATCATCTGATAGTTGGGAAACAAAAAATAATAGGGTTTGTGTGGTTTATGGAAATGGAAATAATGGTAAAACTGTATTTTTTGATGGTATAAAATCTGTATCTCAATTCAAAGCTGAATATATTTCTAATTTTAATTTAAGATCTAAAATTCTATATGAAAATAAAACTTTTTATGATGGAATGAAATCAAATGGAACAAAAATGTTAATTGTTAATGAAGATGGAAAAGGTAAAATTAGTAAAAAAGATTTGGATCACCTAGAATGGTTTACAAGTCAAAAAGATAATATGGTTATGTTTTATATTTGTAATAGTTTACCAAAAGAATTGACAGGACTATATAATGTTATACATTTTGATCAAAATTTTTCATGGAATATTTATATAAAATATGATATACGAAGTATATTAAATAAATATAAAGTATTTGAATTGTTACCTTTAGGTGTAGAAGCAATAAAAGATTTTATAAAAGCATATGATTCTAAAACTATGGGTAATATTTTAAATCAATAAAAAATTGATTTATTAAAAGATTAACATTTTAATTTAATTATAACTATTAAAATATCATGGATTCAAAACAAATTTTAGAATTAATATATAAAAAAGAAACTTTATTGCTATCATCTGGTATTTATGGTGCTATTAATAATTTACCTGTCCCCATTATACCAAAAATTTATAAAAATTCACCATATGGTACAGTATTAGATTTAAGTGGAGGTGCCTTTATAGGTGGTTTAGGTGGAATAGTATTATCATGTTTAATTTCAAAGCAAACATATCCTGTCGGTGTTGTTATATTTGCTGGAGCATCTTTATATGCAATATATACAAAATTTACGGGAGAAGATCAACCTTCAAAACCATTAATTAATATAACTTATCAATCTGAATCATCTATTATACATCAAAATAATATTGATCCTGTTGTTGAATCTATTATTAATTCTCTTGATAAAATATCAACAGGAACTCAAACAGAATTTATAAAAAAAAATAGTATTGAAACACAAACAGAAAATAAATTATCACAAGATAACAATAAAACAATAGAAATTTAAAATGTGCGCTTTTAATATTCTTAAACATTTATTTATTAATATTATAATAAATGCCAGCTAAATATAGTTATGAATTATATAACAATAATAATGTTGATATAAATAGTTATGAAGATTTTTTTACATTAAATATAAATTTGGGAATGTGTATAAATAATTATAAATTATTAGAAAATTCATTTTATAAAATGTTTAATGATAAAAGTTTATTAATGTATGTTGTTACAAATTCCAACAAAATACATGATCATATAAATATTATAAGTTATTTATTAAAAACAAATACTATTATTAATCAACAAAATTCGGAAGGTTGGACCGCTCTAATGTTCGCATCTAAATTTTCCAATTCAACATCAAATATTAATGTTGTAATATTTTTAATTGAATCGGGTGCAAATATAAATATACGAAATAATTTAGGTTTAACTGCTTTTATGATTACTTGTAGAGAAACAAATACTACCAGTTCAATTAATTTAGTTAAATTATTTTTAACATACAATATCGATATAAATCAATGTGATAAACAAGGCAATACAGCATTAATTCATGCTGTTTTAAAATCAAATAATGAATTATCATATAATACAGTTCAATTATTAATTAAAAATAAAGCAAATATTAATATACAAAATAATAACGGTTGTACTGCTCTTATGTATGCTTGTAGATATTCAAATAGTACAAGTTCTATTGATTCTGTTAAATTATTATTAGATAATAATGCAAAAACTGAATTAAGAGAAAAAGATGGATGGACATCTTTAATGTTAGCAGCTAGATATTCAAACAATGGTAGTTCTGAAGATACAATAAAATTATTACTTGATTATAATACAGATATTAATGCAATTGATAAATCAGGTAATACTGCTCTTATTTTAGCAACAAAGCATTCATTAAATGATAGCAGTATTAAAACTGTTACATATTTACTATTTAAAGGAGCTAATCCTAATATACAAAATTTAAAAGGTTATACTGCATTAATGTATGCAATAAATTATTATAAAAAAGAATCAGATCCAATATGTATCCCATTATTATTATGTAATAATGCTAATTCTAATTTATTATCATATAATAATGGAAATAAATCGGCATTACATATTATGATAGAAAAAAATAGTAATGATATATGTAATATATGTGATTTAAATGATTTGAAATTATTATTATTAAATGGAAGTAATATTAATCAGAAGGATGAAAATGGAAATACTCCTATAATGTTAGCTGGCAAATTATCTTTAAAATCATATATATTAGTACTTATTACTAATAGAGCAAATTTATGTGTAAAAAACAATCAAGGTGAAACATTTTTTACGTATTATAATAGTAATAATATAATTAAAACATTAATTAATACTTATATTAATTCACTTATAAAAAATAATATATATATAGATGATAATATTTATGATTTTATGATAGAAAATAAAATCAAAACAAATGATAAAATAATAAATATTAAAATTTCTTTACTTTTTTTATATAAAAATCATATTATATTTGATATTGATAATGATAATAAAGAATGTAATATCTGTTTTGATCATAATAATAATTTAAAAGCGAAATGTGACCATGTATATTGTGTTAATTGTTTTAATAAATTAAAAAAATGTCCAGAATGTCATGAAAATATATTAGGAGATAAATTCCCTATATTTTATGATAAATTGTAGCGGAAATAATATCAGTATACAAAATGATTTAATTTTAAAACATCTTAAATATTGTAACCAAGAGATATAAAATTATTCAGATGGAAAAATTAGTGGTGTTCATTTAACTCCTTAATAATTTAATTATTTAAATTTTAATAAAATGTTATTTTTAAATGATTTTCTATTAATTTATTTGCTATATTGATTCTATTTTCTTTTATATCATTTGATAATCTCTTATGATGTTTTAATTTATATTCAAATGACATACATTCATTTTTAGTTTTAAATCCTATTATAGTAAATAATATATTCCACTTTCTACCTTTTGTTGCTTTAGCACCAGTACCTGAATTATGTTTATTTAATCTATTATCCATATTATTAGTAACACCACAATATGTTCTAGTATTATCATCTGTAATTAAAACATAACATGTCCAATCCATAATAATATTACCTACTTTTTATTTTCTTATATAGAGAAAAAATTGAAATTTTAAACTATCTGATAAACTTTATTTTATTTTAATTTATAAATAACCATACACCTATAGACAAAATGAGTCAAATATCACAACAAATGAGAATTATTAATGGTCAGAAGGTTTTGTGTAATGTTACTACAGAAAATACTGTTATTCAGGTTCCTGTTTGTGATGTATTTGGACGACTTGTTGCTGAATTTAAGATTATTCCTAAAGAAATTAGTGTTGAGCCTATTATATCAAGTCCATATGCAATTGGTTATGTTGAGCCTATTGTATCAAGCCCATATGCAATTGGTTATGTTGATCCTATGTATAGTGGTATGATATCTATTGGTAGTAGTACCCCCATGTTTTTTTTTACAAGGCCACCATCTCCTACATATAGGACACCTTTTGGAGAAGATCGTTATATGCCTTCATTTGCATCTTCAATGGAATCATCTAGGCCCAGGGATTGGTATCTTGATCCATCTCTAAAGAAGCATGCAGATGCAAATCCTATGGATGATTCGCTTAAGGTGAGAGGAACAGGTAGGCACAGATACTAAAAAAATTGAAAAACCGAATATATTGAAATATCCATTATTTCTGGATTATTATTAACTTGCTTGTACTAACGAGAAATCAACAATACACGCAAAAAATGGACTTCCAATTCAAGAAAGTTTCTGGGAAGTTTCTTGAGGTTTCGAGTTCGGATTGCACAAAATGTATCTGGTCAGTCACTTATCACAAGTTTCAGAACGCTGGTGTAGTTTACAAGGGTGGTATTTTCTACCAAAAAGAGATTAAAGTTGACGAAGTCACTAGGATTGAGAAACTCAAGTGTGGCCCACATCATCCGGATCACTGTGTTTTCCGTGTGCACCACAGCGGGCACCACGGAGGGGCATCTCCCTTCCCAGGGTTGAAGGCAACACCCCATCCGATGGCTATCTTTCCAGCACCTGGTGCATCACCTGTTGCAGTACATGTCGTAGGACATCCCATAGATGCAGCAGTGGTATGTGGGATACGCGGTCCTATTATCGAGTGGCACGGAAAGGTGTTTTGATAGTAATGATGCAAGTTTGTTATTTGTTTTATTTATATTAATAAATAAAACAAATAGCTTTTTTCTATCATATTTTATCATAAAAATTGATAATAAATCATATAATACAACCAATATACAATGATAATATAAGTCAAAATATGAATATGAATATGGATAATAAACAGTTAAATTATGATTACATAATAATGATTGTAGTTATACCAGTTTTAACAACATTTATTACAAAAATATTTGATAAATTTTTCTTACCATTATTAAATATTATATTTTTATTATTTACATATATATTCAAAAAGATATATTCTACTATATTTAAAAATTATGGAGGATCAACAGTTATTATACCATTAACTAAGGTATCAACAGGAGATTATTGGTCTCCTATTAATATTACTGTTGATGAATCAGCCTTACCATTACTATGGTATATTGACGCAAAAATGGAAAAAATTAAATGTGCAAAACTAATAAATATGCAGATAACAAATCATACAGAAATGGCAATTTCTGATTTTAATAGAAAAAAAGATGATGATGATGATAAAAAATATACAAATAAAAGAAATATATCATTTTTTTTACCTATACCTACAATACAGGGAGATGATTTAAATGAATTAGCAAATGATATATCCGTAACAATAAAAAAATCAGCAACTGATGATACAGAAAAAAAAAATACTGACAGTGATAGAAAAATTATACAAAAATATAAGAATAATAATAGTGAAGAGATTGAAATTGACAAAGATATTTTCATAAAATTTATTCCATCAGGAGTAGCTGAACAATATAAAAATGCAGTTGAATTAACTAGTATAATTATAAAATCAAATAGAAAAAATATGATTGAATTACAAAAATATCTTATAAATATAGAAAAAGATTATATGAAATACAAAAAATCACAACAAACATACAAAGGAAAATTATTTATATATGAAGGATTAAAAGATAATGTACCAAAATATGGAGTATATGATATTGATAAATCACAAACTTTTGATAATTTATTTTTTGAACATAAAGATAAGTTACTTGAAAGAATAAAAAGATTATCAGATATTGATTTTTATAAAAAAAGAGGTATTAAGCGTAAATTATCAGGTCTATTTATTGGTAAAGGAGGTACTGGAAAAACAGGAACTGTAAATGCTATAGCAAATCATACAGATAGAGTTATAATTTGGGTACCTATATCTAGAATACAATATAATAGTGAAATTGAAAAAATACTTTATAATAATACTTATAATCAATATTATATTCCAAATGATGAAAAAATTATATTTTTTGATGAAATTGATTCGAGATTTGACAATAATTCTATGAAAAAACAGATTGAATCAAATAATAATGAATTTCAAGAAAAAGAGATTACTTTAAATTTAATACAACAAGACACAAATAAGCCATCAAAAATTATATCAGAAAATAAATCAAATGATAAATCAAATGATAAATTTAATGTTGGAGTATTTTTATCACTTCTTGATGGTATTAATGATCAAGATGGAATGATGATGTATGCAACCGCAAATAATATCGATGCTATTGATCCAAATTTATATAGAGAAGGTAGACTTACCTTATATGAATTTACAAATATGGGTAAAATGGAAATATCTAACATGATAGAAAAATATTATAATACAATATTAATAGATGAATTAAAAGAATCAATAAGAAATGATAAAAAAATACAGAATTTAAGATTAAAATATATGTGTATTGCATCTCTAGAAGATGGTTTAAGTGTTGAAAAATTAATTGATAAAATAAATAGTGCGGAAAATTTAGATATTTCTAATATAGGTAATACAAATAATGATAAATAATATAAATTTAATAATTATAAAAATGATTTTTTTATATAATTAATATATAAAATGGCAGATAAAAATAAGCGCAATTTATCTTATTTACATAAAGTAGAAAGAACAAAAGTAGAAAAAGGAAAGGTGACAGTATCAGAAGAATCAGTATCACATGGTGATAATGGAATTATAGTAAAATATTTTCATAAAGAAAATAAAAATAGTAAAAAAATTTTAATTATTGCTAACAATGGTGAATATACTATTAAAGAAACTGATAGCAAAGATGGACAAAAGGGTGATACTAAAGAAGAAAAAGTAACAAAAGATAAATTATTAAAATTTATAAAAAAAGAAAAACTTGACTTTGCACTTGAATATATTGAACAACATGGTGGTAATAAAGCATCAAGAAAATCATCTAAAAAAGCAAGTAAAAAGGGATCTAAAAGAGGTTCTAAACAATCAGGTGGTAAAAAAGCATCAAGAAAATCATCTAAAAAAGCAAGTAAAAAGGGATCTAAAAGAGGTTCTAAACAATCAGGTGGTAAGAAAGCATCAAGAAAATCATCTAAAAAAGCAAGTAAAAAAGGATCTAAAAGAGGTTCTAAACAATCAGGTGGTAAGAAAGCATCGAGAAAATCATCTAAAAAAGCAAGTAAAAAAGCAAGTAAAAAAAAATCATCAAAAAAACAATTGGGGGGAAATGATGATGGTTTACAACTTGGAGGCAAAAAAAGAAGCTCTAAAAAGGTAAGTAAGAGAGGATCTAAATCAAAAAAAGGATCTAGAAAATAAATTTATTTTCCAATTAAAGATTTGAAAAAATCTATTATTTTATTATCTTTTAAAATTTCTGTTTTACATGAAGTATTTTTATGCAAATCTTTAATCAAATCATCATATTTTCTATTATTTTCTATTATTTTTTGTGCATTATTAATATCTTTATTTAAATCTTTTTCTTTTTCAAATATGGAACATTTATGTATTTCATAATATCTACATTCAAGACAAAATTTATTATTACATTTTTGACAAGTTATTCTATTAACTAAATCCATACATTTTTTACAATTACCACACCTAGGTAATTTAGGTAGTTTTATATTATTTGACATATATTATAATTAATATTATAGAATATTTAATTTATTGGAGGATATATTTTCAATCTTTTATCTTAAAAAATTGAAAATATAAATATATTGAACTTCCATATATGTTTTTTATATATTAATTAGCTAATATTTCAATTAGATCAAATTATCTATCTACAAATATTCAAAATGGCTTCCCATGGACGTGACCCCCGTATTTCTCGGTTGAACAAGA
>Ga0208088_1000123_pt1 | contig 12746 bp, 10 predicted proteins | sample LakMenEpi02Apr12_FD_150661 | JGI IMG/M metagenome (GOLD analysis project Ga0208088, IMG submission 150661) | Freshwater microbial communities from Lake Mendota, WI - 02APR2012 deep hole epilimnion (SPAdes) | ecosystem: Environmental > Aquatic > Freshwater > Lake > Epilimnion/Euphotic zone ...
GAATAGCAGTTAAATGCACAAAAGAACATTTTTTAAAATTAGACATATTTTCTATAAACTTTTTTTTATCTTTACTATTTATGTATTTATTAAACAATTTACCAAGCATAGTACAATTACTACATTCATATAAAAAATAATAACTACAATATCCTAAATAATTATCAATATTATTTATAATATGTTTTTCATCTGTTTTTTTATTACAATGTATACATTTTAATTTATATTGTACTTTTGACATTAATAATATTTATATTTTAAATTTATATAATTAGTTTATTAATAAATCAATATTTTTATAAAGGGAAATAAATAAAAATTAATCAAAAATATACAAATTCATCATTATTATCATTATTATCATTATTATCATTATTATTATTATAATTATTCTTTTTAACAAGATTTATTTCCATTGATCCATTTATAATATCATTAATCTTTTTATATTTATCTAATTCCTTTATAATTTTTTTTTCAAAATCAGGATTATATTCTAACACATACTTAAAATATTTATTATATAATTCATCTGATAGAATATTTAAATGGGAAAGATAATATTTATTTATTATATCATTACCAAATTCTATAAATTTTTTAGGTATAATAAATTTATAATCATTATTGTTATTTATTTCATTTATTGCATAATATATTGCATCTCCTTTAAAATAACTTGGTATCTTTATTCTATTATTATAACTATAATACATTATATCATCTAATATTTTTTTTTGTATTGGTTTAGAAATATTTTTTATAATATAATTAAATACAATATATTTGAAATCACTTTTTATTTTTTTATTATAATCACTATTATAACTATTTTTCCCTTCTAAATGTTTTAATTTAAAAGAAGTATTATTAAATACAAAATATATATCTCCTAATATTTTACTAAAATAATTTATTTTATCATCAAAATATACTATTATTGATATTAAAAAATATGCAAAATAATTTGTTTTAGTTTCTAAAAAATTATCTTCTGATAATTTTTCGATAATATCATTTAATTTATATCCACTTTTTATTCCTCTTGATAAATATTTTTGTATAATTTCACACTCAAATTTTTCATCTTTAATATCTTTAATATCTATAATATCTTTAATATCTATAATATCTTTAATATCTTTAATATCTATGCCAATATTATTACATTCTATAATAATTTCTTTTTTTCTTGATTCAATTAATTCTTTCTTATTTTTTTCTTTCATTATAATTTTATTATCTCTTTTTTCGATTAATTTTTTAATATCATCCGAATTATATTTTTCATTTCTTTTTTTAATTAGATCACCAATATAATATAATTTGTATTTCCATTTATATTTTCTAGATTTATGTCGGTCATATCTTAAAGTTTTTAGATCTGATGGATTTAAAAAATAGTTTTTTTTTGCCTCTGTTGTTATTATCATTAAATCTTTTCTATTTTTATAGCAATCATAACATAAATTTATTTTATGTAACCCAAAATCATGTCCAATTCCCAATCTATCAATTTCTGAATATAGTACTTTTTTAATTGCTATCTTACAATTTGTACAATTTATTATTTTAATCATATTATATTTTATTATTTCATCATATTTACTATCTAATTTATTTATTTTTATACAAATATTACATGTATAATATTCTGGTTCTGGTTTTCCATTTGGATATGCATAGATATTACAATAAATACATTGTAATCTATAAGCACAAAATTTTTGTTGAGACATATTGATATATATATTATGATATAGGGGGATTTAATTTAAAATCTTCAATCTTTTTCACTAGTAAAAAAGTATTAAAATTCCAAATTAAACAGCAAAATAATAAATCAATATTTTTTATATATTTCAATTGGTTAATTATTATTAATATCTTTAATATTTTTATTATAAAAATATGGTAAATATTTAAATTCTTCTAAAAAATCATTTTCAAATTTTGGATAAATATTTTTTACATATTCGTGATATTTATTATATATATCATCTGTTAATTTATTTATATTTTTATAGTTTTCTATATATTCTTCAAATTCGTCACTATATATATCCGAAATAATCATTTTAGATAATTTTCCGGGTAAATTAATTTTTTTATCAATTTCATATATTTTAGTTATAGCTATTTTTTCTGCATATTCAGTTTTCTCTGATGATATATTATAAAATAATTTCTTTTTTATATTATTAGGGATTATTTTATAAATATATGTAAAATAAAAGGAATATAAATTATCATCGTCAATATATTGTTTTTTATTTAACATTATAGATAGTTTATTATATATATCTTCAGTAATATCATTTTTTTTCTTATAACTTTTTACCGAATCTATATTTTTTTTATCATTTTTTTTTAATTCATAGCATCTAATTTCATTTATTATATTTGAATATGTCATATATTTGAATATATAAATTAGGTGGCGTGTGGCGTGTTCACCGACTGTCATTATTAAATATGTTAAAAAATCAGTATTATATATTAGAAAATGTTTTTCAGATAAAAATTCTATTATATCATTTAAATTATGTTTACTTTTTTTACCCTTTTTTAAATAATCTATAATTTTTTTATTATTTAAATCATTATCATCTATTTCTATTTCACAATTATTGCACTCTGTTATAATCTCTTTTTTTCTTAATTCATATGATAAATTTTTTATATTACGTCTTTCTTTTCTTTTATCGTTTAGTTTATCTCTTTTATCTATTAATTTTGCAATAATAGCTTTATCATATTTTTGGTCTCTTATTTTTATTAAATCACCAGTATAATAAATATTATAATATGAACAATAAAAATTGTTTGATTTTACTATACGATGTCTTAAATTTATTAAATCATTTGGTGCTACAAAAAAATCTCTTATAGCAAATGGTTTTGTTGTTATTAAATCTTTCCTATTTTCAAAACAATCAAAACATAAATTAATTTTATTTTTATATAAATCTTTATATTTTTTATATTGTTGTTCTGTGGAAGCAATTAATTTTCTTTTTATTGCTATTTTACAATTTGTACAATTGAGTAATATATAATAATTATCATAAATTATTTCTTTAATATGATTTAAATTATGATAATAAATATCTTTGTTATAATCATCTTTACTATTTTCTGGAAAAGGTTTGTTTTGTAAATACATATCTATTCTATTTATACAATTATTACAAATATGATATTCTATTTTACTAACTTTCTCTTCTGATTTTACAGTATCACAACCAATACACTTTATATTAAATCTTTTATTGGACATTTTTATATTAACATATTTAACATATATAACATATATAACATTTTGTCTATTAATAATAAATAAATCAATATTTTTTTAGATTAACCACAAAATAAATTAATTTAAATATTTATAATATATTATTAATGATATTAATATTTGATTTAGGTGGAGGATTCACAGATATGTTAAAAGATTTAGTATCAATATATAATTTTATTTCAAAATATAAATATAATTTTACTATAAGAAATGCAACATGTAGACCATGTGATAACCCAAATTCATTTAGAATATATTCAATTGATAATTTAATTAATATAGAAAGTTTTAGAAATAATGAATATTATATTGAATATTCAAAAATTGAAAAAAATATTAATGATTCAAATACCTATGATTTTTTTAAATGTAAAATTAGTGGTAGGCTATGGAAGGGAAATAAATTTATAAATAAAAGTGATATATTAAAATTAATAATAAATTGTACTAAAGAATATATAATTATTGGAGGATGTTTTTGGTATTATACTAATTTATATAATATGAATCAAGTATCAGATGTATTTAAAACATTAATACCAAATGATAAAATTCTAAAAGCATTTAATGAAAATAATATTAATGTTAAATATAATTGTATTCATTATAGATATGAAAGTGATTGGATACCAGTTTTAAAAAGAAATAAAATTCCATATATTATTCCACCACTTGATGAATTAATAAATAATTTACCTTTTAAGAATAAACATTTGATATATATATGCACAAGTAATATTGAAGAATTATATGAAAAAAAATTATTGTATAATAAATTAGAATCATATGATAATATCATTTATAAGAAAAAAAATAATTTAAATTATGATGAAAATGGTTTTTTAGATCTATTAATATTAAATAATAGTGAAGAATTTTATGGTAATAATATAAGTGGTTTTACATTATTATCATCAAAACTCAAAAAAACAGATAATTTTTATAATAAAATAAAATATTTTGATAAATATAATACCATTTAAGCAATTGGTATACACATTGTAACAATAGTCATTTCTCGCCCTTTAACGCTAAATGTTGTTGTATCTAGAATAATAATCCTTTCACCCCTAGATGGTTCATTATGGATTCTGGCCATAGATTTGTTTTCTACATTCCACCTAATTCCAGTTGGAAAAATACAATTACCCATTCCATCGAGTACAGCTATCTCCTTAAAAACAGATGCAAAATATGGGATAAATGCAGTATATAGCTTTTCGTCAATTAACAAGTTAATATCACGGAAAAATTCCGAACTAATTCTCCTAGGAAAAACCAGAGAACAAAGAGTTGAAAAATGACGATCAATTGCAAATAATACCTTTCCAATAAATCCATTTTCTACACACCAATCATGTGCTGACTTCTTATCTCTCTGCTGAAAGGCACAAAATACTTTCATAGCAATACACATCTCTGTATCAACAGTAGATCCATTAGAAAGGGTTGCAAATGGTGCAATAGTATCCCTAATATGACTTGCCTTAACTGCCTGACCAGACCTACGAATATCCTGTGGAATGAAAACAAAATTGTTCCCTGTTGCTGATCTTGTTTCAATAACAGCACAAAATAGCATCAAATACATGATTTCAATGTCACTAGCTTCATCTTTCTTACACATTTCAAGTGACTTCAAATATGCTACACTTAGATCAATTGGGAACGGAATCTTATTAATCTGCTCACCGAGAGAAGTTACCTTCTGATCACCCGTACAAATACCCATTTCAACCATTTCTCCCAGCATAGAAGTGTACTCTAGAGGTGAAATCTCAAGAATTTCCATTGCTGGAAGGTTGTCAGAAAGAAACATTAGAGTTGGTCGCATTTTATCCATTGTTGAAAATTCATTCTGAATAAATTCTGTAAGATAGTAATATACTCTCTCTGAGCACATTGGATGATACCTACCTGCCCTAACACGTCCAGACCTTCCAGCCCTCTGCTTTGAAGCGGCTTGAGAAATTAGTCTCTTAATAATGGTCTTTCGCTTTCTAGAATTAGTAATAGACGTGTTTTGTAAAAGTGTATCAACAACATCGGTAATATCACCAAGAGTAATACTAGATTCTGCAACATTAGTAGAAAATATCAATCTCTTTTTACTATACTTTTCAGCAAGAGCTGTCATTTCTGATTCTCCCATATTCGCATAACATGCAAGACCTGTAAACCCAAACATATTATATTTTGTTTCAGCCTTAGAAGCCCAATCATCTGCATCCTTCTCACCACAAACAAAAATAAGAACATCATGTGTAGTGGGATCTGCTACAATAGCATTTAGTTTTTCAAAAACTAAATGCTCCAAATATTCAGTATCAAAATGATCTCTTAAACCATCTGAAGAAACATACTTAATAAAATCAGTTACCTGCCAATGTGTTGTAATAGGATGCTGTGTAGTTTCAGCAATAAAAGGAACAGCTTCCTTAAGATGAGAAAAGGGTTGTTCTGAAGGTGTAGCACTTGCAATAATAACCTTAATATCAAATCCCTTTGTAATAAGCCAATTGACAAAAGCCATCAAATAATAGTTTTCACTAGTAGGATGGTGAGATTCATCAATCATAATAATATAGTTATTTAGTTGGCTTCTAATAGATACATTCCTAAAAAGATAACGCAAAAAGTTTGTAACAGTCTGCGTTGTACCATATGTTATTTTCGTCTTGCCAAAACTACTATCCTTTATACCTCCAGCACCAAAACTAAACTTTTCCTTGATATCAGGATTCATGTCCTTGGCATACTTGTTATGATACTTTGCAGCCATAACAGTTGGAATACTAACAATCATATTTTTTTCAGTATTATCACATCTAGCAAATTGCTGTGGTATTCCTGTCGTCTTGCCTGATCCGGTACCTGCCAAAATAGCAACTACAGGGGTCTTACTAGTAGTAGCAATAATATTATTTAAGATAGGATGAATCTTCAATTCGGTCAAATGCTCACCAAATAAAGACGATGCCATTTTTAGAAATAATATTTATTACTTTTAAGATATAGTATTAATATATGCTTTTCTATATAAAAATAAGGAATATATAATGTAATCAATAGTGTATTATATTATTCAATTTTTTATAAATTAATTATGTTCTATAACTACAAATTCATTAATAACTTTTTTAACATCATTATCTTTTTTAATAAGTTTGATTTCTTGTATTTGTTCATTATTTTGTATCTGTTCATTATTTTGTATCTGTTCATTATTTTGTATCTGTTCATTATTTTGTATCTGTTCATTATTTTGTATCTGTTCATTATTTTGTATCTGTTCATCATTAATATATTTTTTTAGTAAATTAATATAATTATTTAAATGAGTATCTATATTTTTATCTTCATAATCTACAAAAATCTCCTCTATTTTATTATAAAAATTTGTATATATATCATCAGAAAGTTTATTAAGTAATAAAATATTCGAATATTTATTTATAAAATTTTGTGATAATTGTATTTTACTAATTTCTATTAATGTTGCAGGTAAAATAATTTTATCATTTTTATTTTCAGAATTTTTTAATGCAAAATATTTAGCATGATCGAAAATTGATGAAAAATTTTTGCTATTATATTTTATTAATATAATATGAATATATGATACAATAAATTTTTGTATATTTAATGGAATATTTTTAATAATATATGTTAATAGAAATGGAAACCTGTTTTTAGAAAATGAAGGACATAAATGTTTTAATATATATAAAAATTGTAATTTATCAGAATCATAATTTTCTTGTAACCAAAATAGTGTAATAACATATGCAAAATAATCTGTATTATTTTCAAGAAATTTTTCTTCTATTAAAGTTTCTATAATAGTAATTGAACTATATTTACATTTATTACCCTTTTTTATATATTCTTTTATCATATAATGATTGTAATCATCATTTGTAATTTCTATATCAACTAATTTACCTTCATTTATTATCTGTTTTTTTCGTGATTCTATTAAATCTCTTTTATTTTTATCTCTTTCAGGTTGTAATTTTTTTCTTTTTTCTAAAGTTTTATCTCTTTTTTCTATTAATTTTGCAATAGTAATAGGATTGTGTTTTTCATTTCTTTTTTTTAATAGATCACCTGTATAATATAAATTATATTCACCATGATATTTTATTATAGATTTACATTCATTATGTCTTAAATTTTTTAAATCATCCGAGTTTAAAAAGAATTCTTTTAATGCTTCTGTTTTTGTTCTCAAAATATCTTTTCTATTATCAAAACAATAACTACATAAATTTATATAATTTTTTATAACATTTTTAGATCTATGTGTTACTATTGCAATTTTACAATTTGTACAATTTGTTAGTAATCTATTATCAAATATTATTGAATTTTCTAACATTTTATCAATATGTCTACTTGTGATAACATTTATTTTTGAATAACATCCAGTTATATTCCCTAAATATTTTTCCGGTATTGATTTTATAAATTTTTGAAATAAAATATCATTTTGTATATCACATATTTCATTATATTGTTGTAATATATTATTTATAGCAAAACATTTACCACATACAAACCATTGATTGTAACAAATTTTTTCTTCTCTTGTTTTTGTTGGTATTTTACAACTTATACATCTTATTTCATTTTCTTCAGGATTTTTATATTTTTCATTAGACATAATATATAACATTTTTATATATTAGTTTTATTATTAGAATAAAGATAAATCAATATTTTTTAACAATTAAAATTGAAAAATAAACAATATAAATTAAACAGCAAAATAATATAAAAAATATAAATTAATAACAATGATAGCATTTAATTATGAATTACATAAAGTTAATGATGAATGTTCAAGTCTAACAGCATCTATATTTGGTGATGGAATTGATATTGATATGGAACATGAAGAAATGATTGATAAAACATTTCTACCGATTTACAAAAATGAAGGACCATCAAATATAATTTTAAATAGATGGATAAATAATATAAAAAATAACTATGTATTTGAAACAGAAAGGTATATGAATGATAATAAATTAATATTTACTATAAATTCTAATATTTTAATATTAGGAAATTTAAATATTAATATGCAACAATATAATGAAACTATTATAAATCTATTAAATGATCTTAAAATATATTCATGTGATATGGGTAGCAACCAGAAATCTATGATAAAATCAAAACTTGCATTATTAAATAAAAATCAATTTCCAGTTATAGAAAAAATAACAGATCAATATCATGAATATTATCTATTATTTTCATCATATGATTATTCTATTAGATTTCAATTTCTGGACAAGATATCATTAGAAAAAATACTGTTTTTTTGTGATAATAATTTACAATCAATATATCTTTCAGATAAGACTGAAATAAAGGAACAAAATGGAGAATTCTATTATGATTTACATTGTTGTTTAACTCTAGGAACCAAAACAGTACATGCAAAAGATTCAATATCTGGACCTCCAATAGGTATTGATATAAACACATCTAATTATGTATATGGATATGATATAACAACGTATAGATCAAATCTAGCAAAAGAGATAAGAAGAATTTTTTTTAATTTATTAGTTTAATTAAAATTATCAGGAAAACTTGATAGATCAGAACATTGTATCAATTTAGGTGGATAGAAAAATAATTGTACATCTTTGTTTATAATATCATAATTTAATAATTCTTTATTAACTTTATCAATAGGATCTTTAATATATGAAGCATTTGTTATTTTCATATTAAAATATCTAACAAGAGTATGAATATAATTTACTGAATGAAATATACCAGTATAAGAAATACCTGTAGTAATATAATCTTTATCAATAAATCGTCTTAAAAAGTATAAATCAACAATTTTTGCAAATGTAAATAGTATTAATTTATCAAAAATATCAAATTTTTCTTTGATATCATAAAGATATTTATTAGCAACATTATAATCAACAGTATATATTATTTCATTTGATTTGGTAATATTTAATTTACTATATAAATCACCATCCCTGTTAAATTTTTTAATATATATTTCATATTCTGATAATAATTTATTAAAATCAATTAAATTAGTAGATATTTCCTTTAATTTATTAATTATATTATCTAATAAAGGTTGAATTCCCTTTTTTGTTTCACTATGATTAAAATTATAATTTAATTTTTTCATTACAATAATCATTTTATTTTTATCATAATTATTTGTAGGTTTAATAGATTCATTTTTTGGATCAGAAATTAAATGTATTATATCTGCTATTTCTAATAATAAATTATTTGTTAAATCTATAATATATTTTACATCTTTTGATACCAAATATGATTTTTCATTATTTATTATATTATCAATTTCATATAACATATTTTTTATATTTTTGTGAAAATAATCACGAATATCAATATAATGAAATCTAACATTATTTCCAAATTCTGTTCCAATATTTTTTTTATCTTTATCAAATCTTATCATTTTATTAAAAAATTTCGATGTTTCTTCAATATATTTATCTCTAGTAGGATAATGTCTAGTTTTTAACATACTTTCCCATGTTTCAAAAAAAAAATCAATAGATTTATTTTTATCTATTTTAGAAAATTCATGTGCTAAAAATGAAGTGAAATCTTGACTTATCCAAGATTCACATTGTGTTTGGTTATTAATATCAATATGCATATCACAAAAAACATATAATACTTTTTTGATACCAAATATTTCACCTTCAAGCCTTATAACATTTACAGGACCATTTATTAATTTTACCATATAATATATTATGAGTTTATTTTTAAAGAAGAAATTCTAATATTATATTATTATAATGAATCCGAATGATCCTACTATAAATATGACATTAAATCAATTAAAAACATTATATAAAAATACAAAGAGAGAAGATATAAAAAAAATTATAAAAGATAAAATAAATAAAAAGGTTAATGAATCAAAATTAATAAATGAAATGAATAAAGAAATAGAAAAAATAGAAATGAAAAAAAAAAAGGAACAGGCAATTAAAGATGCATATAATGAATTAGTAAATAATAAAGATGATTTTGAAAATGAAGATAATAATGAAGAAGAAGAAGATAATAGTAATGACTATTATAATGATGATTTCGAGGATTCTGATAATATAGATATAAATAGAATATCAACAGTATTTACAAAAAATATTGTAAATGATAAAAGATTTAAAGAACCAATAATAAACGATCATGCAAACAATAGATTATTAGGAAGATTAGAAACTGAAATAAAATTTAGAATTCAGGAGGAAAATAAAGAATATGTAAACAATAAAAATAAAAAAATAAATAATTTAGGTAAAAGAAAGAATTTAAGAAATTAATTATTTGCTTTTGCAACAATTCTATAACCAATTGAATGACCTGTTTGTTCAGAATATCTATTAATTCTTAAAACTTGACCTCTTTTTAAATTATAATAAAAACAGACTGGATCATTTATTAAAATTTTCATCAATTGTTTTCGTTTAACATTATATTCTTCTAACAATTCTTCAGTTTCCAATTCAGTCAATACATCATATTTTGGCGAATCAATAAAATCTACTAAATTTATCATAAAAAATGGTTCATCAAAAACTTCTAAATTAGGTGCAGATGTTAATATTTTTCTTGCTTTATCAGAAATAGAATCAAAAACAATTAATTTATGTTTTTTTTTATTTGCATCAATAAATTCTTTTATTATTGGTGATTTTATACTTGTTATTTTTTGTGGTATTAATTTAATAACAACATATTTCCCCTCAAATTCAGGATCTTTTATATCTGATTTTATAGGTGTTGTTAATTCTATTTTATATATATTATCATCTGTTGCATGATTAATTTTTTCTTGATATTTTTTTAATCCATCTTCTGATAATACTCCTCTGGCAACATACATTTTTAATATATTTTTTAAAACTATTTTTCTTACTGATTCTTGATCATATTTAATTGGAATTAGTTGTGGATTTAATGCCATATTATATTATTATTATAGAGATTAAATCTTTATATATAGATTATTTTTGAATCAATTTTTTTAATTAAAAAAATTGATAATAGTAGTATTTGTATAATATATTATATTTATTGATATATAAATAATATGGCTGAAATTCTATATTCATATTTAGAAACAATAAATACATATTCTAAGGATAAACAGTCAATTTATATTTCTATTGGATCTGCTTCATGTAGAACTGAAATTATAGATGGAAATATAATAGTTAAAGAGGAAAATCAACAACAATTCCCACTATGTATGAAAAATTTAAAACTTTTATCTTATGATGGAAATATGCATATTATTTTAATTGATCCTATGTTAGAAGATCTTCCTTTTATAACAACTGATTATACCGGTAAAACAATGAGTAATAATTGGAAAAAAGAAATTATTAATAATAAGAGTATTGAAATATATCATGAATTGGAACAAAATATACATGTATATGTATTAAGAAAATATATATATTATCCGAATTATGAAAAAATAGAGGGGTATATTGATATGGAAAATATTTTGGAAAGTTTTAATAATTATGCAATAATTAATAATATATTTCTTTTAATAGATGATTTTACTGGTAAAAGTATTTATAATGTATTTATATATTACAAAAATCAGATAAAAGATCATCATGATCATATTGTATACGGTATTACTGGAGAAAGTGAAGGAAATTGTTTAACAAATCTTGCAGCAAATAATGCACAATTTGTATATAAAATCGATAAGGATATCAAAATATTTTCCCCCTTATCATATGAAAATAAAGGAGAATTGTTAAATTATGATATTGAATTAATGAATGAAAAAGATAGAGAAATAGCGATAGAAAGATGTAATACTTTCTTTTTGGAATTTAAAAAATATATTAATGAAATATTATCACTTATGAGAAGAGTAAATTTTTTAATTAAAAAAGAACAAATGTATGATATTAGATATGAAATAATATATTATAGTAAGAAATATAGAGAAAATATATATATTCTTTATGATGAAAAAAAATATGATGAATTATTTGATAAAATAGTTTCTATTTTTAGTAATGAATTGAAAATATATTTATCATTTTTTAATAATACAGAAATATTAGAAGAAATTATTTGTACAATACTTTCTGATCATAATCCTTATAATTGGTCTACTATTTTAAATAATATGATAGAATTTTAATTTTGTTTATTATTTTTATTAGAGATAATTAAAGTTATAGTTTTTATTAGAGATAATTAAAGTTATAGTTTTTATTAGAGATAATTAAAGTTATAGTTTTTAATAGAGATAATTAATGTTATAGTTTTTAATAGAGATAATTAATGTTATAGTTTTTATTAGAGATAATTAAAGTTTATTATAATTTATATAAGAAAAGTAATAATAAATATAAAAATAAGTAATATTAAAGTGATC
>Ga0208088_1000124_pt1 | contig 12565 bp, 8 predicted proteins | sample LakMenEpi02Apr12_FD_150661 | JGI IMG/M metagenome (GOLD analysis project Ga0208088, IMG submission 150661) | Freshwater microbial communities from Lake Mendota, WI - 02APR2012 deep hole epilimnion (SPAdes) | ecosystem: Environmental > Aquatic > Freshwater > Lake > Epilimnion/Euphotic zone ...
TCCCATTGGCATTCCCATATCCTGTGGCATTTGCATTGGCATTCCCATATCCTGTGGCATTTGCATTGGCATTCCCATATCCTGTGGCATTTGCATTCCTTGTCCTAAATCTGGAAATCTATGTGACATATAATCTGGAACTTCTGCAACGAAACCGTCAGGTAATGTAGATAATTTATTTTTCATTTTTGGATCTAATTGACTCATTAAACTATTTTCATTTGATTTATTTTTGTGTTTTTTTTTATCATCTGATGAACTAGATGAAGATACTGAAATTGAAGATGAAGATGAGGATGAAGATAAAGATGAAGATGAAGATGAAGAAGAAGAATTTTTTTCTTTCTTATTATTATTATCAATGTCTTCATCATCATTGTCATCGATTGCTTCTACTCTTTTTTGTTTTTTAGATTTTTTATTATTATGATTTCTTTTTTTTATACCATCTAACATATATTTTGTGGCTTTAAAAACATCACTACTTTCTGAATTAGCATATGTATTTATATCTAATCTGCTTTCTGATATACTAGATTCACCTACTTTACCACGTATATTATTTAAATCTCTTGTTATATCTTGACTATCGCTACTTGTTAATTCTGGATTTCCAACTTTATATTCTGTAGATAATTTACTTGTTTTTATACTATTTTTATTTTTCTTTTTTAATCCAGTTTTTGTAAAAATATTACCTCCTTCTGACATAGGAGATTCACTCATTGTTAAACCTGGAACTATAATTTTTCTAGATCCTTTAATCATGTTTCTATAATATTGTTTTGATTTTTTTCTGTGTGAAATTTTTCTTTTATTTAATTTACTATATTTATCATTGCTACTTTCTGATATAGAATTTTTATTTTTTAAATATTCAATTCCTGATTCCTTATAATTTAATTCATTTAATTCTAATTTATTATTTTGTACTGGCGATGCAGATAAATCCATACCCTCTATAAATTCGGAAAAGAATTTATTTTTTTTTAATGTTACAGAAGGAACAATTATATAACTTGATAAATTATCAAACATGTTTTCATTTAATCCTTTAAATTTTTCATTAGATTCTATTCTAAATTTTTCTGGAACCATCTCATTTATAAAACCAGAAATTATATCTGGTATATTATTATTTTCTTTCAAAAATATATACAATGAATTAAAAAAATAATGTATATCATAATATGGATTCTCTGTAATATTAGTCGTTCCTTTATTTTTAATATAATCACTTGTATAACTTTTATCAAAATATCCTATTTTTATATCAAATGTTTTATTCGGTATTCTAAATGTTGTTGATCCTAATTTATATATATCATCATTATTATTGTCTCCCTTTTTTTCATATATAAAAATAGCATCTAAATCTAGTGAATTGTGTCTAAATTTATTAAATTTTTCATTCAATTTGGCTAATGTATATAATACTTGGAAAAATAAACATTTCCAATCATTTAATGTCATTTTTTCTAAATTATTTTTTAAATATTCTTTTAATGTTGTCATTTTAAAATAATGTTCAGTTATTAATACATATAAATCATGTTTATCATCTAGTTCCTTAATATGAGTTGTTATATCTGGCATTAATTCCTTAATTTTTTTTCCAGATATATCAAACATCATTATAGGTAATAATATGTGATTTAATTTATCATTTATAACTGATTCTGATAATATATACATCATGGCTATATTAATCATTTCCTCTCTTCCTAAGTCATTTTCACCTCCATAATTCGAATTGCTTGAATAAGATCCTATACTTATTGTACATGGATATGTTGAATCTGATGTACGTTTAAATAAGAATCTATTTTTAACTTTATTTATAAATTTAATTGTACAATTTTCAAAAATTTCATCACATTTAAAATTATTATCTTTTTTTAAATCATGTAATTTTATTAATGACTTTATAATTGGCTTTGTTGTATAACATTTTTCACTTGATTTATTATAAACACAATCATATAATGTATTTAAACAAAAATCAATCTGATCATAATTATTTTTGTTCTCCATTTATATTATATACTAATAAAATATAATGTTATTTTAAACTATATTAATGATACTATTATTAATAGCTATAGGGAATATTTAATTTTGTTTTTAGTTTTTATTCAAAATTTTATTAAAATTTTTGAATAAAAGTATTAAAGTTCCAAATTAAACAATAAAATAATAAAAAAAATATGTTACTTCAAGATATTAATAATACAAATATAAATAATAATATTATTTTTAATCTTTTTAACTTTTAATTGATTAAAAAATATTAAAAATTCAAAAATTAATCAGAATTTATCAAAATAATACTTCCAGACTCTTCAGAATCATTTTTATCCTTTAAAAATTTATTAATATTACTCTTATTAATTTTCTCTTTTATTTTTTCCTGTTTTGGCTTTATTTTGTTCTCATTATTATTTTTATCTCTTTTTATTGATGATGATAAAAATTTATCTATTGTTTGTCCGCCTTTTATATTGTTGTTTTTCTTTTTTCTATATTCTTCAAAATATATATCATTTTTTAATACTTCATCAGGTGTTAAATACTCTTCTGCACTTAATATTCTTCCTCTTTTATGAACATATTTACCTGTTTGATATTTTAATGGAACTATCCTATTTACAAAATCTTTTGCTTCTTGTGGTATTATATCCTCTTCCATAAATTGCGGAAAAAATGGTTTCCTTATTAATGTATTAAAAAAATAATGCATATCATAATATCTATTTTGATCTGGTATAACATTAATTGCTCTTGTCCATTCTTGACATACCTTATAATTGTCTACTATTCCTGGTATACATGCAAAATCAAAATCCCATAATTTTATTTGATATCCTATATTCGGAACTCTATAATTTGTATATTGAACTTTATATTTTATTGTTTGTGTTGTTCTACTTATTTTTGTTACTAATATATTATTTGCTTTTAAATCGTTATGTCTAAATGATGGATATTTACTTTGTATTACTGCTAATACAGATAATATCTGGAAAAATATAGCTTTCCAATGTTTTGGCTCAAATTTTTTGTAATTATTTCTTATAAAATCTAATAAATCACCTTTATTTGCCCATTCACTTATTAATATTGATACATTGTCATGATATTCTCCATTCTTATATTTCTCTACAAATTCTTTATATTTTTCTACTCCTTCTGGTACACTCTTTTTCTCTATTAAATTTACAAATGTTTTTATACTTGTATTAAATGTACCTATTGGTAATGCTATATGTGGTGTAACTCTCTTTACTATAAAATATGATAATACCTTTATCATTAATATTTCAGCATTCTCGGGTCTTCTTATATCATTTATATTTCCTAATTTTTCCTTCTTTGAATATGCTACTACTTTTACTGCATATTCATAATCCTTTGTTACCCCCTTAAAAGTATGTCCAGTTGTTCCACTTTTTATATATGTTAATTTTCCACCTGTTTGACTTATTATATTTGTAAAATCATGTACTTTCTTTTTAAGAACTATTCTTGTATCATAACTCTCTCCACTATCATTATCATTATCATTCATACTTTTTCCTATATATTTTTCTGTATCTATACCATCATCAAAATTTATTAATGGTTCTAATTCATTTCCACCTAATATTTTTTTTATTGATTCTAATCTATATGGTATATTATCTTTTATTATTTTTTTAAATGGTGTTGACATCCCTAATGTTAATCCACTTTTTGTATTATCTGTTCTTATACTCTCTGTAGGTGTATCTTTTTTATTTGGCATTATTTTATTATTCGACATTATTTTATTATTTATACATTTCCTATAAAGAATAATTTTTATAAATAAAACGCTGTTTTTAATACATCTCTAATCTCAATAATTCTTCCTTACTAAATTGTAAATTTTTTGTCTCCCTTTCTATTCGTTCTATATCCAAATATGGTACAAGTGGAACGCATTTCCAAAGTTGATCTTTATATAACATATCAATACTTACTTCAGTCGGAAATAAATCTATTATTAATGATTTATCATTAGTCATTAAATGTCTTAGCGAATTAGGTATTATATTTACATGATGTGGTGGTATTACTGATAATAATTGATCTGACATTTTAATTGGTTTATCAGGTTCAAATACTATTTTATTTAAATCTATATTGTTTTTTATTATATATTCTGCTACATCTGATATAAATGGTGCATGTAGATATTTATATTGCCAGCGCCATGAACAACATTTATCAAAATAATATTCGGTAACCCATTTAAGCCCCTCTAAATAGTTCTTACATAAATCATCAATTATATCCTGTTGATGTTCTGATCCTCCAAAATAATATTCATAATATCTAAATTTCCAATCTCTTTTGTCACCAAGTCCTAATTTAATAGGATCATCAACTTTAATATTTTTCATATTCTCTATTTCCCATAATTCTCTCTCATAATCTGTTAATGCATTACATCTTTTTCTACTCTCTCTATACAAAAAGTCCGGATATATTTCGTGAAAAAATCTCTCTTCTATATCTCCTAACATTTTTATTAATAAATATAATTGTAATGTATCTATTTTTATTTTTCCCTTCCCATCTCTTGATATTATATGTTTCTTTGCTGATATAAAAACATCAACATATGAATTTATAACTGCATCATACCCCCCTTTTTTTATCTCTATAGTTGGAAAATGGGGTAAAAAATCGTTACCAAGTAAATAACATATAAATACATAATCCTCTAAAAAACATACATCATCTCTTATATTTAATCCTTTATCTTTTATCATTGATCTCATATGTTCATTATATGCCTCTTTTGTTCTATCTATTGATACATATGTTAAATCCTCTGCAACATCTGTAACAGGATCAAATAATTCTGGTTGTATTTTATTAATTCCCAATTCTGTTGATTCACGTAATAAATATATATTGTCTTGTCCACTTGATAGTGATAGGAATATGAGGTCAGCATCAAGACCATAAATTATAATTGGAGAATTTTTTTCAGGTAAAGAAAAATTCTTAATATGTTGCAATATAATATGTTCCCCCTCTCCCGGTTCATGATATGATGAATATAATATCTTACAATCTTTGTATGTCTTAGAAAAATGTAATAATTTTTGATGTAATTTTTCCATAAATTCAGTTCCTGGTGTAATGACAATATTACTCCAATTTTCATTATGCGGAATTTTGTATTTTCTCATTAATTCATTTTTCATTTTTGCATCATCAACTGATCTATAACGTCGTTTACGTTGTTGAGATGCTTTTGCTAAAGGACAAACTCCATCAACAGATATAAAAACAAATTCTGTAGGATTAACAAATCCTATTAAATATTTTATATATTCTAAAATTCTCTTAATCATTTTATCTTCTAATTTTTCAATATTTGTTTCATCTGGAAAGTGCTTGAGAAGCTTAAAACATTCAGGATGAATTGCACAGTTTAGGTCTAAATATAATCTAGAAGCTCTTGAAGGGGTATTTGATAATAGAATTTTCTTATGTTTATATAGATCTAATAATCTTTTATAAAATGCAGGTACTCCCATATTTTTTAATTTATGATATTATATAGTTATCAAATCCTTATATCAGAAATATTGGTTTTCAATTATTTCTAATTTTTAAGAAAATATATATAAAGAAATATTGATTATATATTATTAATTATAAATGCCAATATGTAAAGAGGATAAATGTAAAAAATATGCTATATTTGGTGTTAAGGGGGCATCTGCTCAATTTTGTAAAGAGCATCGAAAAGAAGGAACTATTAATGTTATACATAAATGTTGTATTGAAGATGGATGTGAAACTCAAGCACATTATGCATTAAAAGGAGAAAAACCGGATTATTGCGCAATTCATAAATCAGTTATTATGCAAAATGTAGTTGAAAAAACATGTATTTATGATAATTGTAGCAAACGTCGTGATTTTGGCTTATTAAATGGAAAGGCAGAATATTGCAGTTTACATGCTCCTGAAAATTATATAAATATTAATGTAAAAAGATGTATTGTTGAAAATTGTAACACAGTGTCTACATTTGGAGAAAAAGATAAAAAACCTATCCATTGTTTTACTCATAAAACTGATAAGGAAATAGATTTAAAAAGTATTAGATGTATTCATATAGGTTGTGAATCTATAGGTCCTGCTTTTGATTTCCCTGGTGGAAAAGGATCATATTGTATGAAGCATCGTTTACCTGATATGTTAAATGTCCGTTGCAGACATTGCAAGTATCCTGGCTGTGTTACACAACCTACATGGGGATATCCAGGAGAATCACCGCAATTTTGTAAAACTCACCATGAAATTCAAATGGAAGATATTATAAATAAAAGATGTGCGTTTGATAATTGTGATATAATAACTCCAGTTTTTAATTATAAAGGTGAAAAAGTTGGAAAATATTGCCAAAAACATGCTCTAGAAAATATGATTAATGTAAGAAAAAAAATATGCAATCATGATGGATGCACAATAACTGCTCGCTTTGGAAATAAGGATGAAAAGCCTTTATATTGTTCTAAACATAAAACAAACTTAACAACAGTATCAACATCAAAAATATGTGAATATGAAAAATGCACAAGTATAGCGTCATATGGAATTAGAGGAAAAGGTATTACTCATTGTGCTAAGCATAAAAATAAAAATGCAGTAAGATCACCAAATAAAAAATGTACAGAATGTAAAGACCTTGCTATATATGGCCAGAAAAACAAACCACTTCATTGTGAAAAACACAAAAAAGAAAATGAATTAAATCTAGTTGAACAGCCATGTAAATCATGTAATCTTTCTATGATATTAGATAAAGACAAATTATGTGAATATTGTAATCCAATTACATTTAAAACAGCTAAATTAGCAAAGCAAAATGCACTTATGGCCTATCTAGATGCGCGACATTTAGAGGGTGATTCAACTGATAAAATTATAGATAGTTCATGTGGAAAAGAACGACCTGATAGAGTATATGATTTGAAAGACAAAATTATAATATTAGAATGTGATGAAAATCAACATAAAGAACGTAATTGTACATGTGAACAAACAAGGATGGTAAATATAGGTCAAATGTATGGTGGCACTCCTGTTTATTTTATTAGATGGAATCCTGATAAATATAAAACTGATGATAAAAATGATGATAAAATAAAAGATAATGAAGATATAAAGAAAAGATATAAATTAGTCGGTGATCTAATTGAATCAATAATGAAAGATAAAATAGATTTACCAAAGGCATTGATATCAACTATATATTTATATTATGATAATTGGAATGGATTAGCAAATGAAAAATGGCAAATTGTTTCTGAATTTAATAATGAAAATAATAAAATTAAAAAAAATAAAAAAATTATGTATAAAACCAATATTCGCGTTTAAATTTATTTGTAAAAAAATTTAATTATAATAATTATCTATAATTAATTATATAAAGATATGTCTGGTTCAGTTTTTATGAAATCAAATAGAGGTTTAGCAGAAGGATTTTCTGCAACTTCAGCAGCAGCCCCTGATATGTATATGCCATCTCGTGGATCACAAGATGCATCAAGAATATTAGATGATATTAGCAATGCCGTTAACTCGAAATTAGGTCAACAAGGAGGTAAGAAAAGAAGAAGCTCCAAAAAAGCCAGCAAAAAATCATCTAAAAAACAGAGAGGTGGTTCTTGTGGTGTTGAACAAGAGGGAGGTAAGAAAAGAAGAAGCTCCAAAAAGGCCAGCAAAAAATCATCCAAAAAACAAAGAGGCGGTGGTTGCGGTGATGAACAAGAGGGAGGTAAGAAAAAAAGAAGCTCCAAAAAGGCCAGCAAAAAATCATCCAAAAAACAAAGAGGTGGTAATTTAAATGAATTATTAAATGATGATGGTAGTCAACAAGGAGGTAAGAAAAAAAGAAGCTCAAAAAAAGCCAGCAAAAAATCATCTAAAAAACAGAGAGGTGGTGATCTTGAAGCTATGCAGGATGGAGGCAAAAAGAAAAGAAGCTCAAAAAAGGCCAGCAAAAAATCATCCAGAAAATCATCAAGAAAACAAAGTGGTGGTATGCCAAAATTCATGGAAGATTTAATGGCCATCAAAAAGGAAATCAAAGCTGACAACTCTAACTTAAAAGATGGCCCAGCAATGTCTTCAGCTGCAAGTGCATTATTAAAGAAGGCTGGTTCAGTTAAAGGAGCTGTTGATTTATATATGGATGATAAAAAGGGATTCGAAAAGAAATTAGAAGCAGCTAAAAAGGCAATGGAAGAAAAACGTGCAGCCAAAAAAGCAAGCAAATCAGGAAGCGAACAATCTAGACCAAAAAAGGGGAAAAAAGGATCTAGAAAATAAACTAAAAATTGATTTTTAAAATTTTATAATATTTATTTAATATATATATTAAATAAAAAAGAAATGGATAAACGAAAAGCAAATAATAATTTTAAATCTACGCATTATTCTTTAAATAAAAAGGAAATGGATAAAAGAAAAGCAAATAATAATTTTAAACCTACTCATTATTTTTCTGATTCTGATTCTCGTTTTCGTTCTCATTCTGATTCTAATTCTGATTCTGGTTATAATTCTGATTCTAATTATAATAAGTCAAAAAATAATGGATTTCTAAAATTTATGTATGATTTAATTGAAACAAAAAAATATATTAAAAATGATAATTCAACATTAAAAGATGGTCCATTAATGAATAAAATTGTTTCTCAATATTTGTTTAAAGAAACTAAATCTATTGATATTGCCATACAAAAATATAATAATAATAAAGAAGTATTTAGAAATAAATTAGAAGAAGCTCATAACGAATTATATGAAAAAAGAAATATAGAAGAAATAATAGAAATATAGAAGAAATAAATTATTTTTGTTTTGTATCATGTACAATATATTCTTTATCATTTAATATTTCTAAATATTGAGCTCTTCTATTATGTGTTTTATGTCCATTAATAATATCTTGATCAAATCCATCAAATGCTTTTGAACTACCATTATCAACTCTCCATACTTTTCCACTACATGTGCCATTTATATTATGATTATGAATAAATGATTGTGGTGTGTGTCCTATTATAATTGCTCCATTACCTAATTCAAACATATTTAAAACTGTATTAATATTTTTATTACATCTTGGATCATCTAATGATATTTCAGATGGTAAATTTCCCAATATTCTTGTCCAAAACATCGAATAATTAGATCCTACTAATAAATCTTTTATATTACCAATATCCAATATACCTAATAACCATTTTCTTATAGCTATACATATCGATTCAAAATCTTTAAAACCTTTTAATTCTATTTCATTTATTAATCCATCAACAAGTCCAGCATGTACAAATAAATTATGTCCTATTATAATTGCTGGTGCTCTACTACATCCTAATAATTTACCATATTCATGACCTGGTTGAAATGCATATGCTCTAGCTTCACTACCTGATCCAAAAACTAAATTTGGATTTTCTTTATCTTTATAATCTTCAAATTCGTCTAATCCTAAATATGATACATAATTTAATTGTCCCATACTATTCATTATTTCATGATTTCCTAATAGAGATATTACTGCTCCTCCATTTTCTGGTTTTCTTGCTTGTTTATGTAATTCATTAAATAATTTTAGAATTTTTATATCAGATGCCTCATCGTTATGTGTTGTTAATGGATTATTACATTGCATATTTTCCATAGGTCTGCATCTATCTATTTGGTCTCCTACTTGCACAACATATGTATTTCCACCTATCCATTTAACATTATCATTATTAGAATCAAATTCTGCAACACCTGACATTTCTAATAATTCTTTTGCATATTCATAATCTCCATGTATATCACCAAAAACAACTATTCTATCAACTGCTGGTATTTTAGATGGTATATAATCATATTTTTTGCATATTTTTGGAAATTCTTCATTTATAAAATGATTAATATTTGTGTTATCAAGTACTAAAGAACGTTTACCACCCAATTGTTCTAATTCTAATGCAATTATTTTATTTAATTTATATGTAATATTAAAAAAACTATTATTGATTTTATATTTATTCATATTATTATAAAATATATTAATAATATAATTTAAAAAATTAGCTGGATAATTTATTTATTTCTTAATTCATTATTCATAGGTTTAAATACATATCCATATCCAAAAGGATTTTTAGGATTATTTGTTAATGGTAAATTTCCTATATCACCTATTCCTGCATATTTATCAAAATTCCCTATATTACCTCCTCTTGTTTCAGGATCCTCAATATAAGTTTTCATTTTTACTAATTTATTTCCTAAATAATCTGCAAAATCAAAATCAGCAGGATTATCTGATATCCCCCAATATTCATCATACTCAAAATTAGAATCATCCGAATAACCTGAAATATTATGTCTCTCCCCTTTATTGTAAGGATTTCCACATGCATTATATTTTGGATCAATATTATTCCATACCATCCCATCTTTTAATATATAATATGCATTATTTATATATACCGATTTATTTTCACATACTTCTTTATTTGATGGTAAATTGTTTTGTTTATCTTGTGGTGGATATGATGTTGGATCAATATATGTTTTAGAAGATACAACAGGTTGTTGTAATGGTGTTTCTTGATGAAATAATAATTTATTATTATTTATTGTATTATTGCTATCAGGATATTTAACAGTTTTTGCATTATTTGTATTTAATCTGTCATCTGCATATGTAGATATTGTATCTATTGTTGTTATTGTTGTTATTGGTGGTGAAACTGGTGTTGAAACTAGCGGTGAGACTGTTGGTAAAACCAATGGTGTATTTGTAACATTTTGTACAATATTTTTTATATTAGAAACATTATCTGTAACTTTATTTTGAATTTGATTTTTTGCATCTTTTAATTTATTTTGTAAAGAATTAACATTTGTTTCTATTTGATTCTTAGTTTTTACAATATTATTTTCCACAATATTTTTCCCATTATTTATAGCATCATTTAACGAAAAATTTTCATGTATTTTATCTGGAATTATAACCGGTGGTATATTTAATGGTTTTATATCTTGACTAAAATAGAAATTACATAATGCTAATATTATTATTCCAAATATTATAATTATAATTATTGAATCATTATTTAATAACATAAAGATTACCTTATATTATTATGTGTTAAAATATATTTTTAAAAATTTAAAATGGTTGAGCAAATGATGATCCAGTAAATCCTTCTATTTCTTTATTATTTGTATATAAATTGCATAAATTTTTAACTTCATCTTCTGTCATCTTTCTTCCCATTTTTTCTTCTGCTTCTTTTTTTAAAGTTAATACTTGTTTTACAACTGAATTTGACTGAACTGATGAATCTAATTCTTGAAAATCATTTATGTCAACACCTCCTAAACTTTCCTTTTGAAGAGTTCTTAATTCTGTTTGAAAATTTCCTCCAGCATTACCTACTAAATCTCCATCACTTGCATTTTGAAACCATCCAGCTCCTGGAGCTTCATCCATGTACCCCATCATTTCTCCATCTCTTGGATTTCCTTCATTCATTGGTGAATCATAATATCCATGTATTTCTGTTTCTGCGAATTCATGTATTTGATTTAAATCCATTGGTAAATCTGCTGCTGTACATCCACATGTGCAATTTGATTTACATTGTTTGCAATTACATGATGTAGATAATACATGATTATTAGCAACTACCATCATTGATTCATTAAATTTAATTTTATTTAATGTCATTAATGATATCATAACTGCTACAGCAGCTATAATTGCTATGGTGGCATTCTTTCTACTTGCATAAACTATTAAGAAAAAACATAATAATTTAAACCATGTATGATCAAATAGTTTTGCTATATATGATGGTAACTTTGGAGCTGCTAAACTTGAATATAATATCAAAAATAGTGCTAAACCTCCTGTTACATATTCATTGTCCAATGGTGACAAAAATCTTTTTACTGTGTTATCGAATGAGTCCAAATAGGATTGCATATTGGATTGCATATTGATTATACAATATCGTTATATATTTTTTTATTTTTTGATTTTAATTAAAAAATATTGATTTTAAAACTATTAACTTATAATCTTAAAATATTATATCATTTATAGTTAATGGAAAATAATTATTTTATATCTCATGAGGGTTTTCATATTCCATTGACTTCTCTCGATAATTCTACATTAAACTCAATCAAAAAAGATTTAACAGTTGAACCATCAAATTTAGATTTTGTAGGTATAAATACAAAAAATAATAAAAAATCAACATCTTACAAATTATACATTATAACGGATAAACATATAATAGTTCCAAGATATTTTGGAATGGAATTCTGCAATAATAATAAAATAAAAAATATAATTCAACACGATTTAACCAATATTGAAAAAATAAATATAAAATTTAATGGTGAACTCAGAGATTATCAGACACCCATTGTTCAACAATGTTTAAATCATATAACATCAAATGGGGGAGGGTTATTATCTGTATTT
>Ga0208088_1000126_pt1 | contig 12480 bp, 8 predicted proteins | sample LakMenEpi02Apr12_FD_150661 | JGI IMG/M metagenome (GOLD analysis project Ga0208088, IMG submission 150661) | Freshwater microbial communities from Lake Mendota, WI - 02APR2012 deep hole epilimnion (SPAdes) | ecosystem: Environmental > Aquatic > Freshwater > Lake > Epilimnion/Euphotic zone ...
TGATCCAAGCAACCCTAGCAGCCGGAACAACCACTGCAATTCTATCGCAAGCACAGGGTGCAGATAATAAACGCAAAGGCAATATCAGGCATAGTGCGTGTTCATGGTGCTTTATGAGCGGCGGTGACAAATGGACCTTGGATGAATTATGTGTGAATGCCAAGGAAGTTGGATGTACATCCATAGAGTTGTTACGACCTGCGCAGTTTGCAACGGTTAAGAAGCATGGCTTGGAAATTGCGATTGCCTCTAATGGAGCGCCCGGTGGTTTCAAAAAGGGTTTCAACAACCCCGCATATCGTGAAGAACTTTTAAAATACACCCGTGAAACCATCGATGCTTGTGCAGAGTTTAAGGTTCCTACGGTGATTGGTTTTGTCGGTTTCAAATACACCAACGCAGATGATCCGAAGAGTCCGGTGATTTCTCTTGATGATGCGGAAAAAAATTGCATTGAAGGCTTGAAGCAAATTGCTGGTCATGCGGAAAAAAATGGTGTCACGGTTGCAGTTGAACATCTTAACACCAGGGATGGTTCACACCCCATGAAGGGTCATCCGGGTTATCAGGGCGATGATCTCGATTGGCTTGCCAAGGTTGTGCGCAAAGTGGCGTCTCCCAATATCAAAATCCTTTTCGATATTTATCATGTGCAGATCATGCATGGCGATGTGATTCGTAGAATTGGCGAGTGCAAGGATATCATTGCCCACATTCATACTGCGGGAAATCCTGGTAGGAATGAACTCGATGCAAACCAAGAAATTCAGTATCAACCCATCATGAAGAAGTTAGTGGAAGTAGGCTATAAAGGTTTTGTTGGACATGAATTCATCCCGACCCGCAATGCTAAAGAAGGCCTGAAGCAAGCGGTTGATGTTTGTGATGTGTAACGCGTTTTTTTAAGCATGTCAAATTGGGTAAACATTTCGAACGCCTGAATAGTTAAGATGGGTGAAATGTTTTGATTAATCCAAGCAATTGGGTCATGAGGTTCATGCCGACTTATCCGTTTTAGTAATTTTTGCCCCTCATTTCGTTCGATAAGCATAGTTAGTGTGTAATTAATACCGGAAGTAATATTCTGGGATAAAATGACAATAACCATGCGAATTAAAATGTTTAATAAAATAACTGCTCGACTTTTATTAACGGGTGTTTCCCTTTTGGGAACGGTTCTAATGGCACAGGAAAGTTCCTATCAGAAAACAACTAAACAGCTAGGGCTGGATGATTCGGGAAAGGGAGAGATTTTTTCAGGGCCCAAGGAAGCCAACACCAAGGCGCCAACTGAGTTTAAGAAGGTGGATATTCAGGAAGGTGATTTCCCGCTTCCCATCAACTTTGCATCTGCAATGCAACTTTCAGATGCTAGGCCATTGATTATCGATGCTGCCCGGGCAGCGGAGTTAGTTGCAGCAGCACAACTTCAAAGAGCGAATGTACTTTGGTTGCCTAACATTTACGCTGGTATCGATTACTATCGACATGATGGTCAGCAGCCTATCGGTTTTTCCCCAGGTTATACTAATAACAGCAGGCAGGCATTCACCGCTGGCCCTGGTCTTTCTGCAATTTTTGCAACCACTGATGCCATTTATGAACCACTCTCTGCAAGGCAGATTTTGAAAGCCAGGCAGTATGAAATCCAAGCTGCCAAGAATGATGCCCTGATGGAAGTAGCGGTAGCATATTTTAATGTGCAGCAATCCCGTGGAAGATTGGCGGGGGCGATAGATACTGTGACCAAAGGAAAAGAGTTGGTTAGGAAAACTGAAGTATTAAGCAAGGGTTTGTCTGCACCTGTAGAAATCGATCGTTCACGAACTTTGCTTGCAGAGCTTGAAGAAAATGCAGTTCAGGCACGCAACGATTGGAAGGTTGCAAGTGCAGAACTTGCCAGGCTGCTAAGATTAAATCCGATGGCGCAGGTAGTACCTGTTGAGCCTCCGCATTTAGCGTTGATGCTAATATCGCCAAGTCAGCCTGTGGATGGTTTGATTTCTTTGGGTCTTACCAGCAGGCCAGAATTAAGTTCGAATCAGGCGTTGGTACAAGCGACGATAGTAAAGCTGAAGCAAGAAAAAATGCGCCCTTTTATACCTAGTCTTTTATTGCAAGGTAATAGCGGTGCTAATGGTAACAGTGCTCCTCTGCTTGGGGGTGCAACCTCTGCGGGTTTGAATGGACAGTTCACTGGTGGAAGCCGCTTTGATATGAATGCCGCAGTATTATGGGAGTTGAAAAACTTTGGGCTTGGTAACCGTGCTCTTATTAAAGACCGCGAAGGGCATAGACAACAAGCCTTGGTTGATTTGTTTATGATTCAAGATCGTGTTGCAGCGGAAGTTGCCCAATCGCAATCACAGTTAAGTGCTGCTTCAGAAAGAATCTCATTTGCAGATGCTGGCCTTAAAAATGCCCTCATCAGTTATGATGGGAATCTTAAGGGTATGAGTGAAACGACAAGGTTTGGCGATGTTCTTATGTTGGTGAACAGGCCCCAAGAAGTTGTGGCAGCTTTGCAACAATTGGATAATGCCTATAGGAATTACTTTAAATCGGTTCAGGATTACAACAGGTCACAATTTAAATTATTCAGGTCGGTGGGTTTTCCCGCAGAAGTGCTGGCGATTCAGAAAACTGTAGGACAGCAAATCGATGTGGATACCAGCAGACCATTTGATCTGCCACCTGTAACTGGGATTCCTTATGCGAATATGAGTTACAACACATCAAGTGCTCCCTTGCCTCCCAAAAACTAGAAGGCAGGAAGCGTAAAAGTTACTTGGATTTAGAAGCCTCCTTGGTGGGGGCTTTTTTGTTTTCTTCTGGTTTGGCAGTTTCGCTGACCTTAACAGTTACATCATTATCGAGTTCATCGAGATCACCTTTGAGGAAAACCTCATCGCCTTTGGGTTTCTCCCAAGTATCCCCGTTTTTCACAAGTAGAAGCTCTTGCCAAACACCATCGCTTGCACCAAGTTTTAAACCGAGTTGAATGCACTTGCCATCTTTTAGGATGTAGGCAACAGGAAGGTCGCCCCGCTTGGTGATACAAACAGTGGGAATGGCTTGTACATTATTGCGTTCAATTTTCACATATCCATAGGCATACATCCCGGGAAGTAATTTTGCATCTGGGTTGATCAGATCTATTTCAGCACGAAGAGTTCTACTTCGAACATTGAGAGCCCAGGAGGTGCGGGTGACCTTGGCATCGATTCGCATATCGTTAAATGCCTGCACTCGAACTTCAGCATTGGTTCCAATGTTAACAAAATTGGCATCCCCTTCTGGGACATCGACAAAAATTCGAACGATATCGGTTCGGGCGATTGCAAAAATGGGAGACCCTTTGGAAGAGGATTGATCAGGGCTCATAATTCTTGCAGTTTGATCGCCTGTTGCTGCTGTCACAAAGTCGCCTGTGTTGGCGTTTCGAAGAACCACAATACCATCATAGGGGGATGGTAACGTGATATACCCAACAAGTGCTGCCAGCCTTTTTTCATCTGCTTCTGCAACCTTGACGGTGGCTTTTGCTGCAAATACATCAACTTTAGCCTTGGCGAGATTTGCATCACATGCAACCCGCTCGGCATCTGCAACCATTACCTGGGCAAGTGATGCATCGCGTGCAGATTCATAAGAACGAAGCTGCTTTGTGGATTCATCTAAAATTTGTTGATCGACCACACGCTGTGCCACCAAGCCTGTAAGGCGTTTTACTTCAGATTGCCAGCGCACAACATCTGCATCGAATTTTCCAACATCGGCTCTGGCTTTGGTAACCTTGGCGATGGCAGCTTTAAGAGTACCATCAGCAGAATCAACAAGCCTTTCAGCTTGCTCTACTAGTACTTTGTCCAAAACAACCGTGGCTTGTTTGAAGCCGTACTCTTCGACTAATTCAGGGACAAAGAGGGTAGCAAGAACCTGATTTTTTTTAACTTTGTCGCCAATATCGACATTCCATTTTTCGATAAAGCCCGGGATCTTAGAAAAGATCGAGGTTTGCTCATAAGCTTCGACAAAGCCTGGCTGGCCTACCGTTCTTAAAATGTTGCGTGTCTCTGCCTTGACCAAAGTGACTTCGGGCATGTTGGGACTGGGTTTAGCATGCTCGGTGTTTTTGCTGCAGCCCGCAAACGAAAGAGTACTCAAACCTAGAATAGTTAAAGTCAGGGTTTTCGATGTAAATATAGGGGTCATGCTAACTCCGTGCCAGTAGGTGCTTTGTCGGTAGATTTATTTTCAGGGTGCAAATGTTCGTGTTTATCGCCACCATCGAACTTGGTGCCTTCGGGATCATCAGGATCAATGGAAACCGAGATAGGCTTTCTGTTCCCTAGCAGTATGGAAAAGACTGCTGGTAAAACTAAAAGAGTACAAGCGGTAGAGGCGAGTAGCCCGCCGATAACCGCACGACCTAAGGGTGCTTGCATTTGCGAGCCTTCTTCCAATGCCAATGCCATTGGAAGCATACCTGTGGTCATTGCACAAGCGGTCATGATGATGGGCCTAAGCCTACCAGCAGCCCCTTGTACTGCAGCTTCCGTAACAGTTAATCCATCTTTCCAGCGGTCGTTCATGAAGGTGATCATCATCACGGAGTTGGATACTGAAACCCCGATGCACATAATCGAACCCATGAAAGATTCAATGTTAAGAGTAGTCTTGGTAAGCACTAATGCGGTTACTACACCTGTGATAACGCCAGGCACTGCACCAATCGAAGTTAATGCCAACCTTGGAGATTGGAAGTAAGCGGTGAGCATAACCAAGATCACGCAAACAGCGATGGAAAGCCCGATGCCCAGGGAGGTGAACATTTGGTTCATGGTGCCAGTCTGGCCTCGAGTGTCGATCAGAACACCTGCGGGCGGAGTACCTGCATCCTTCACTGCTTGTTGCACTAATCTTGAAGCGGTTCCAAGATCTACATCTTCAACATTCGCAGAGATGCTGATATATCGTTGGGATGAAATACGATCAATCTGGCCAGGAGTGTTTCCTACTTTAACATTTGCAACATCACGAACCATGAGTGTGACATCGTTGGTAATTTGAGAGAGTGGTAGAGTTTCTACATCAAGTGGAGAAACCATGCGTTGGGTGGGAACTAAAACTTCGACTTGGTAATCGAAGCCTGTTTTTGGGTTTTGCCAGTAGTTAAGGGCGATGTATCTACTAGAGTTGGTGCCAACGAGAACGGAGTTACCAACCTGCTGGACATTGACGCCACTAAGACCAGCTTTTTCGCGATCGATGTTCACATCAACGGTAGGGTAATCGAGAGATTGTTGGAATTGGACATCTCGAAGGCATGGGATAGCCCTCATTTTTTCTCGCACCTTCATCGCGTGGGCCCGCACATTCGGAAGGCTGTTTCCATAAACGACAATTTCGAGAGGGGTGGGTGAACCAAAGCTCATCACATTGGAAACCATGTCACCCGGTTCAAAACCGAAGGTAAGGTTAGTGCAGTTTCTCTTAGCCTCATCAGGTGGAACCCCTTTGGATTCCATGACTTTAGCCATCCAAGTGGAAATTTCGATTGGGAGCATCTTGCGCATCTTCTCGCGGAAAGCAGCTAATTCGATGCCACTGCCTTCTTTGAAAGCCATGCGTAAAATACCATCGTCTGGCCCACGCATCATCGTGATCATAAGGTTCAAGCCATAGACAGGTGCGATTTGGCCCGCATATCCAATGCTGATATCGATTTTATCTTGGCCTACTTCGCGTTCGATGATTTCCAGTATTTTCTGGCCCATCATGCGTGTGATTTCAAAGTTGGTTCCTGGAGGAGGCCTGAAGCGCAATACAAACTGACCGGAATCAATTTTTGGAAATAACTCCTGCCCCAACATCGAGCCAAAAAATGTTAGGCAGACCCCTGCAAGGCCTATGTACGAGGGCACTACTATCCATTTCAGTTTTACTATATAGTGAACCAAACCTTCGTATGCTTTTTCTACTCGTTCAAACAAACTGAGTTTATCAGTTTTGTGCTCATGATGATTTTCCTTCAATAACCAAACTGCCATGACTGGAACAAAGGTACTGGAAAGGAGGTAGGATGAAATCATTGCAAAACCAACTGCGAGGGCCAAAGGCATGAACAACGCCTTCAATGGATCATCCATGATGAAAGCTGGAATGAAAACCGAAAGAATACAAAAGAGAGCAAGTAAACGGGCAACCGCAGTGATATCATTACCTCGCCTGACCGCCCGTGCTAGCGATATCTTGCCTCGCATTTGAGCGTGAATGTTTTCAATTTCTACCGTTGCTTCATCAACAAGAATACCGATTGCAAGTGCCAATCCGCCTAGCGACATAATGTTGATGCTGTTGCCTGTAATGTATAATCCAAATAGCGAACCCATGAGTGCGAGCGGAATATTGCAAACCACCACGATCACGCTGCGTAAATCTCCGAGAAACAGCAGGATCATCAATCCGGTGAGGCCCGCACCAATTAAACCTTCTGTTCCCACACTTTTTATCGCAGTCACCACCGTTGGCGATTCATCAAACTCAAAACTGATTTTAACATCCTCAGGTAACACTGACCTAAAGAATGGCATCGCATCAGCAATATTCTTTACCACGGTAAGGGTCGAAGCGGTGTCCTTCTTAATGATGGGCAGATAGACGGATTTCTTCCCATCGACCAGCGCATAACCGTAATTTACATCGGTAGCATCTGTAATGGTTGCAACATCCCTGATGTAAACATTCATCCCCATTCGAAGTGGGATATCACCTAAATCTTGGATATCGGTAACCAAAGAGTTGGTAGGCACCAAAGGCATTTGGTCGCGGATATAAATATTACCCGCAGGAATGACCACATTCCCATTCATGATTGCTTTCACCACATCTTGTGGCGAGAGATTGTAAGTTCTCAGCTTATCTGGATTGGCATTCACGAGAATGGATCGGGCATTGGGGCCGAAGGGTGGCGTACCAATGGTTCCGGGTACATTTTTTTGTACAAGGGGCCTGATGAAATTCTGAGCCAAGTCACCCACCATGCCAAGAGGCGTCTTCTCGCTTTTTAGTACGAGATATCCAACCGGCACGCTACCCGCATCCATACGTATGATCAAGGGGGGGAGAGTTCCAATGGGCATGACCGACATTGCACGAAACGACATTGCCGAAACTTGGGCCATTGCAAGGCCCATATCGGTTCCTGGAAAAAACGACAGCTTCACCAGTGCACATTGCTGGATCGAATGGGATTCAATCGCAGAAACACCATCCACATACTGAAAGTAGAGTTCAAATTGATTGACGATTAACCCTTCCATTTGGTAGGGGCTCATACCGCCATATTGCAAATAGACATAAATTCTGGGGAGATTAAGAGGGGGGAAGATATCCACTCGCATTTTAGTGAGGGCCAGTGAGCCTCCACCGATTAGCGCCACGACGATCATCATCATCGTTATCGGATGACGCAGAGCAAATACAATTGGATTCATCTAGCATACTCTAAAAGTTTTATAGAATTTAATGGAAGAATATTTTGATTAGTATAACGGGTAATTGGCTGAATTGTACTTGTTAAATTAATATTTTTAATGAGGCTCGCGTTTAATAACTCTTCTCTGATAATGATTGGAACGAATATAGCGATTATGCAGAAAAGGGTTGTTCTTTGCCTTAATATTGGGTTTAGTAATCGTTACGGGGGCCTTCTTAACTTCCTTTTCACAATTGGGAGTATTGATTCATGAGCATTAACAAACCAACAAAAAAATAGAGCACGAAGGATATTGATAAGATGCTGGCTTTGCTGCCAATCATTGAGGCTGAAGGTTTCAAAGCAGCGAGCTGGCCTAAGAGGGAACCGGTTGAAGTGAATGGGGAACTGATTCAACATGTACCCCATCCGGAGTATCATTCGGTGGTCGATCAATTCTGGGAATTTTGTTATGAGACAAGCTGCTTTATGGAGCCCTATGAAGTGCTGCCTGAAGACCCTGCGGGAACCCAATCAGATACAAGCCTCTTTAATTTGTTGCAAAATGCGAGCGATATGTCCCATGCAACTGTGGACCAGATCAGGCGCTATTTTAATCTTTGCACCCGTGCCGAACGATTCTGTGATGGGGCCATTGAAGGACACATTGAAAACGGACTTATACCTGCTGCATTACGCCAATTGCGCCGACTTCGGGAATCCATGTGATCCAATTCCTTTCTAAAGCCCTATACAAATAAAACAATAAAGATGTTATTAATATAGTTATTAGGCATGATTTTGTTAGGCTGGTAATGTGCATGCGTCTTCGCCCTAACGAGGCGGGATGAGATAGCCTAGGGCAACGCCCTAGGAATGGGGACCCAAAATTATTATCAGTCCTGAAAGGGTGGAATCCTATGCCCCAATCTCTCGCCCAAATCCTTGTTCATCTGGTCTTTTCCACGAAAAATCGTGGGCATTTACTAACAGATGATATCCGGGATGAACTACACGCATATATCGGTGGTATCGTCGAAAATAAAAAAGGAACCTTGCTTAAGGCCGGCTCTGTTGCCGATCACATCCACTTGCTGATTGCTCATCCGCGGACCTGTGGCCCATCAGAGTTGGTTCAAGAAATCAAGATGGGCTCATCGAAATGGCTAAAGGTTAAATCGGTGCGCAATACGGATTTCCGTTGGCAAAGTGGTTACGGGATTTTTTCCATTAGTCCGAACCACCGTGCTTCATTGGAGCAATACATTTGTAATCAGGAAGAGCATCATCGTAAGGTTACTTTTCAGGATGAGTACCGGCGCCTATTAAATAAATATGGCATCCATTTTGATGAACGCTATGTTTGGGATTGAAAGTCATTTCGCCCTTTCAGGGCTCGGTATTATATGGTGCTATTTACCCAGGGCGTTGCCCTAGGCTATCTCATTGTGCCCCTTTGGGGCAAATACAAGGTCCGAAGCAAAGATTAACCCGCGCAATGGTTCTAGTTGGGGATTCGTTTTTGCTTTCTGGCTAAGAGATAATGGGTAACAATGAAATCAGTTTTAGGCCACAAAGGGGAAAAGCATTGATTGTAGAAAAAGAATCTCTAGAAGAATGTGTGATAATGAAATCAGTTTTAAGCCCCAACGGGGCGGGATGAGATAGCCCAGGGCAACGCCCTGGGAATGGGGCCCCAAAAATATTATCAGCCCTGAAAGGGCGGAAACCCCGCACTCTTTCATGGCCAAGACATTTGGTGATGTCGAATACCCATGTGGAAACCCATTAACCCGATACGCTTGCGTCGAAATCTAGGTCGTGGCCTTGGAAGAAACCTCCGCATATTCTGTTGTGAATAAAATCAACTTTGCTAGTATGGCAACTGCAAACCGCCCGCCTGATCTTTCCAGCCCTGCTGTCACAAGGATTTAACCATCATGGCAATTCAACCCCGGCGAACTTTTCTAAAACAAAATCTTGCACTTGGAACAGGCGCCCTGCTTACAGTAAATGCCAAAGCTGCGGCCAATACAATCAAGGTTGGTTTTATCGGGCCTGGAGGCATGGGCACCAATCATCTTAAATTGTTGGTGCAACGCAAGGATGTAAGTATTGATTATATTTGTGAGCCTGATGCTGCACGGCTGGCTAATGCAATCAAACTTGTCCAAGATGCAAAAGGGAATCAACCCAAGGGTGTCAAGGATATGCGTCAGGTGCTGGATGATAAATCGATTGATGCAGTTTGGATTGCAACCCCCGATCACTGGCATGGCCCTGCAACAATTCTTGCGTGTGATGCGGGCAAGCATGTGTATGTTGAAAAACCCTGCAGCCATAATATCCGTGAAGGCAAGTTGATGATTGAGGCTGCCCGAAGGAATAAAAAAATCGTGCAGGTAGGGACCCAGTCGCGCAGTACCACCCATGTTCAGGAAGCAATGAAGAAAATCAGTGAAGGTGCGATAGGCGAAGTCTTGGTCTCAAAAGCCTGGAACAGCCAACTGCGTAGAGATACCGGTAAACAAAAAGCCTCCAACCCTCCTGATAATCTCGATTATGATCTTTGGATCGGACCTGCTCCACTGCGACCCTTTCAATCCAACTTGTTGCCAGGCATCTGGCGCTGGTGGTTTGATTTCGGTACGGGCGATGCAGGCAACGATGGGGTTCATGAAATCGATATCGCCCGCTGGGGCCTTGGCGTCAACACCCACCCTTCCACCATTGCTGCATTAGGGGGCAAAAGTTTCTTCAATGATGACCAGCAATTCCCCGACACTATGTATTGTGCGTTTGAATATCCGGGTGCCTCTAAGGATGGCAAGGCTAAGCAGTTGATTTATGAGCATCGGATCTGGTCGCCTTACATTCAGGAAGGTTTTGAAAACGGGAATGCTTTTTATGGCACCAAGGGAATGATCATCCTTGGTAAAAGTGCAGGCTGGCAACTCTTTGGCCCTAGAAACAAGCTCATCGAATCGGGCAAGGGTTCTCCTGATGTTGCCGCACACCACCAAAATTTCATTGATTGCATTCACTCGGGTAAACTACCCAATGGCGACATAGCAGAGGGGCACCTTAGTGCCTCGCTTGCCCACCTTGCAAATATCGCCTGCAGGTTGAACAAAAGCTTTTCGTTCGATCCTGTGATGGAAAAAGTCACTGATCTGCCTCAGGCAGATAAGTTGGTTCGTAGAACTTATCGTGAAGGCGGCCATTGGGCGATTCCCAAGGGCGTTTGATTCTTATACAAGGAATATCGTGAAACATTATCTTCTTACTTTTGTAGTTGCTCTTCTAGCTGCTTCTTTTTCCCCTGCAGAAGAACCAATCAAACTTCCTGTTAAAGAAAAGTTCCACCTGTTTCTATTGGTTGGGCAATCGAACATGGCAGGCAGGGGAGTGGTTGATGCACAAGATAAAACACCTGATCCCAGAATTCTGATGTTGAATAAAGCAGGAGAATGGGTGAGTGCTGTTGACCCATTGCACTTTGATAAACCTGCTGCTGGAACTGGGCTTGGAAAAACATTCGCTCTACGAATTGCAGATGCGAACCCCGGAATCACCATTGGATTGATACCATGTGCAGTGGGTGGTTCACCAATTGATAGTTGGAAACCGGGCGAGTTTTATGCGCCAACAAAAAGCCATCCGTGGGATGATTCAAGCAAACGATCCAAAATCGCCTTGAAATCAGGAGTGTTAAAAGGAATCCTTTGGCATCAGGGGGAATCCGATTCTAAGGAACCTCTTGCAAGTGCCTATGAGGAAAAGTTGCACGACTTGGTCAAAAGATTCCGTAAAGAATTAGAGGCACCTGAGGTGCCGTTTATTGTGGGCCAGATGGGGCAGTTTGCTGAAGTGCCTTGGGATGCTGCGCATAAAAAGGTGGATCAAGCCCATCAAGATATTGTTAAAAAAATCCCCTTCACTGCTTATGTGAGTGCTGATGGCCTTAAGCACAAGGGCGATAAGGTTCACTTTGATGCAGCTTCTTATCGTGAATTAGGCAAGCGCTATGCAACAGCTTATTTAAAACTAATGGAATCCAAAAAACCCTAAACCGGGAATTCAACAGGAGTTTGATTGTTATGAAAAAGAAATTGTCTTCGCTGATTGTGTTGCTGGTATTGCCCATGGGAATGCTGTTGGCTGCAGATCCGATGCCACCAAAAGGTTTCCGTTCCATTTTCAATGGCAAAGACCTAAATGGCTGGTATGGCTGGAACCCGCATTCCTCGACCAAACTTAAAGATGAAAAGCTGGAAGCTAATCTTAAAAAACAGAAGGAAGAGTTTTCTAAGACTTGGAAGGTAGAGAATGGCGAATTAGTGAACGGGGGCGATGGGCCTTACGCAACTTCCACAGAGGAATTTGGTGATATCGAATTGCTGATTGAATACAAGACTGTTGCTAAAGCGGATAGCGGGATCTATCTGCGTGGAACTCCCCAAGTTCAGATTTGGGATATCAATCAGCCTAGCTTGGAAAAAGCTCCGGATCGTAATCCTAACAGGGGCTCGGGTGGGCTTTTCAACAATACCCCAAAATCCAAAGGTCGTGATCCGCTTGTGGTTGCTGATAAGCCTTTTGGTGAATGGAACTCCTTTCGCATCAAGCAGGTAGGTGCTCAAACTTGGGTTTGGCTCAATGATAAATTAGTGGTAGATAACGCAACCATGGAAAATTTCTGGGATCGTAAGGCGCCCTTGCCTGCAAAGGGCCCAATCATGTTGCAGACGCATGGCGGAGAGATTCGCTGGCGCAATATTTTTGTGCGCGATATCAATGCAGAAGAAGCCAAAAAGCTTTTGGGGAAGTAAGGTGTACCTATCGTTATTACAAATGATAGCTATATAAAAGCTTGGAAGAATTGTTTATTTAATGAAAGAAGCTCTTTCGATTTTTGAATCTGTTTTGTTTGGGGTATTCTCTTGTTTTTGGGAATAAGCAGCCTTAGTGATTTCATTTTCTCTTTTGGAAATTTCCCA
>Ga0208088_1000128_pt1 | contig 12344 bp, 11 predicted proteins | sample LakMenEpi02Apr12_FD_150661 | JGI IMG/M metagenome (GOLD analysis project Ga0208088, IMG submission 150661) | Freshwater microbial communities from Lake Mendota, WI - 02APR2012 deep hole epilimnion (SPAdes) | ecosystem: Environmental > Aquatic > Freshwater > Lake > Epilimnion/Euphotic zone ...
CTTTGTTCTATTAATAATTTCTTTTCCATCTCATTTTTTTCTTTAATTAATTTAGATTCCATTTCAGCTCTAATTAATTTTGAAGTCAATTTAGATTCTATTAAGGCTTTCTCTTCAAGAAACTTCACTTTTTGTTTTAATAATAATACTTCAATTTTAGGATCATTATTAATATCATTAATAATTTCATTTTGATTATCATTATAATTCTCATTATTTTCCTTCTGTTGTTTACATGTTTTCTGATGTCTATATAAATTACTTTTATGATTAAAAATTTTTAAACATTCATTACAACAAAATTTATCATCAGGTGTTATATTGTCAATATGTGTTTTAGTATGAAGATGTATTTCATAATTTGTTTTATTATTTGATATATAATTACATGGTTCACAAATATAATTTTTCATTTTTTCTATATACTAAAAATATATAAAAAAAAATAATTTTAAACACAAAAATTTATATTTGTATTATATTATACATTTAATATTTTTATATATTTTTTGTACATCAAATAACAACAATATTTTCAATGATATATAATTTATAAATATTCTTGTTATATGATATACAAATATTTTAATACAATATAAAAGGTAATTATATAATTATATTAATTATCATCATAAATGTAATATTTTTGTATTACATGTATACATTAACTTATATACATTATGAAAGGATATAACTTGTGATATTTGTATATCAATTATGTATTAGTTACATAATGTACTTAAATTTATAAACAATATATAAAGTACATCATGTAACATGATTATATATCAGTTATAATCATGTTATAAATATTCATGTTACATGATGTACTTTATATATTGTTTATCATTATATAAAGTACACCATGTAACATGAATTTACATATATCAAAAAAATACAAATTTATATTCATGTTACATGATGTACTTTTCAAATTAAAAGGTAATATACTTCTTTATATAGTCTGATATATCACTTTTATAGGTTATAGTTTTTAAAATTTACAAAACTTTTTATCTAATTTATGTAATCAAAAGTTAATATATATCTTAATTGAAGTGATCACAAAAAAAGTCCAAATAAAAAGTTTCTTATAATTTTTTAAGTCAACACACAAATCCTGTGTGTCTCTTCCAAAATTCTCTATGACTTTTATATTTCTACTATTTTTGTGATCACTTTATATATTATTATTTATTATATATTATTACTTTCTTATAAAATATTATAAAACTATCAATATCTCTATTAAAAATATAAACATTAATTATCTCTATTAAAAATATAAACATTAATTATCTCTATTAAAAATGATAAAATATATTATTAAACATTAATTATCTCTATTAAAAATGATAAAATATATTATTAAACATTAATTATCTCTATTAAAAATATAAAATATCAATATCTTTATTAAAATATTAAACATTAATTATCTCTATTAAAAACAATATAAATATTATAAAACTTTAATTATCTCTATTAAAAACAATATAAATATTATAAAACTTTAATTATCTCTATTAAAAATATAAACTTTAATTATCTTTATTAAAAATGATAAAAATATTATAAAACTCTAAATATCTTTATTAAAAATAATATAAATATTGTAAAACTTTAATTATCTCTATTAAAACAGTAAACTATCATTATCTCTATTAAAAACAATAATAATTTTATAAAACTATTAGTATTTCTATTAAAAATGATAAATTATATTATAAAACTATCATTACCTCTATTAAAACAGTAAACTATCATTATCTCTATTAAAAACATAAACTATTATTATCTCTATTAAAAACTATAAATAAATATTATTTAAATATCAGTTGGATTTTGATTTTCATGATTTTTTATTAATTCAGCCAAGTGATCTCTTAATCTTTCTAATTCCAATTTTATATATTGTTCAAGTTGTAAATATAACATATCTTTTGTGCCATCATTTATTAAATCCTTATCAACCTTTAAATATTCTATTTGTATTTCAGATGCATGTACATCAGTTCCATTAGATATATTTAATTCAGGTCTTGTTACTCTAATTACCTTACCACCAAGATTTTTTATAGATTCAACTTCATTTGGAAATCTTACATCTGTTATAACTATATTTTGATGTGGATTTAGTTTTTGTTCCTCAAATATTTTTTTTTCTACTACTTTTACCCATATATTATATTCTAAATTTGGTATAATTTGTCCCATATTATTTCTAAAAAGATCTGTTCCTATAAATTGTAAAACTGTTCTTGGTGATATTCCCCAAAATGGATCAATTATCTCTTTCAAATCACCATAAACCTGTTCATCTGTAAAATTAAAAATACATTTACAAGCTTCTTTTAATGCATCTGCATAAGCAAATCGTTTATATCCATGATGTTCGCATAAGTAGTTTCCAATAGTATCCTTACCATTTCTTTTTCTTCCTGTTATACCAATAATCATTTTTATTTGATAATTATATATGTTATTTTATATTGGTTATTAAAAAATCAATATTTTATCACCTAAAAAATGTTGATTTTTATTTGTTATCAATTAAAAACACAATATATATTATCAAATGGATTTTATTGATTATAAAGATACAAATACAACAGAAGAATTAGAATGTATGATAAAATTAATTATAAATGATATAAAAATTAAAAATGTTTTGTTATATAAACAATTTCATAATGATTATGATAAAGAAAAATATTTATCGATAATACAAAATAAACAAGAAATGATAACACTTAATTTAGATCATCCTGTAGAATATTCTAAAAATAAATTAGATAATTCATTTCATACTTCATTAAATGATCTTTTAGATGAACTTAATGAAAGAAAAAATATTTATAAAACTATTGAATATCTTATAATAGAAAGAGAAATATTAGATTTTTTTCCAGATAATACAAATATAAAAAAATTTGAAAATCTTAAAGAACTTTGTATATCATCAAGACATTTATGTGAATTTAATTGTAAAAATTTACCAAAATCATTAAAAGTTTTAGAATTATGGGGATCATGTTTAAATGATAAGTGGGGAAAATATATTAATGATTCTAATTTAGAATTAGTCATACTTGATGAAAGAGTTGGATATGATGATGATATTGAATATAAATGTGAATATATTTTTAAAGATAAATTTAAAAATTGGTATCAAAATTAATAATAAATAAATTTATCCAATACATATTCTCTTAATTTTTTTAGTATGAACAGATCCGACTTCATCAGCCTTAGCAACATTTTTTATTTGAGTATATATAACATAAACATTTTTTTGTAATTTCAATTTGCTTCTATTTTTACATTCTACACTACACATAAAAATTATATGTTTATCAATATCTTCCAATTTAATTCCCTCAGTTTTCAATATAACATGAGGTGATGGATGAGATTCAAGATGAAACCAAATATCACTTTGATCTGATTCTGTTATAAGATCCCAATTTTCTTGAGCATTTTCACCTATTTTTACAGAATATATTTTTTCTAAATCATTTTTATTTGTTTTTAATTCTATAAGTTTTACCATTTTTGATAATATAAGTAAACAGAATTAATCTAGATTTTAAATAATTATACTATTCAATTTTTTTATTCGTTAGTTTTGAATGAAAAATATAGAATTAACAATATATAAGAATATGGCTAAACCAAATAATCCAACTGAAGTTGAGTTAAAATTTTTGAAACAAATTGCTGAAAATCCAGGGGATATAACTTCTGATATAGTTGATAAATTTGTCCAAGAACAAAAAATAAAAAATAAAACAGTGCCTCTAAAAAAAACAGTTAAATTTGAAACAAATAGCAAAGGAGATATAGTAGAAAATAATAATGTTCCAAAAAATATAGAAAAAAATATAGAAAAAAATGAAAAGATAAATAAAGACAGTTTTGATGGAAATAATAAATCTAAAGTTGATTTATTTGACGAAAATACAAAAAATGATAAATCAATCGAAGCCATAGTAGTAGAAGGTAATGTTGATATTTTTACATTTTTTGGCATAATATTACCTAAACAAACAGTCTATCTATTTATATTTTGTATATTGATTGCAATAGCTTTATATTATGTTAATATAAAACCAAGGGAATCTAAAAAAAAGAAATTAAAAAATAATCAATTAAATGATGATGAATAATGATTATTTATTTAAATATTAAATTAATAAAAAAATTATTGTTGATTACAACCACCATTACCAGCTCTCATATTTTCCATTGCAGCCATCATTCCTGGTGGTAATCCAGGAATATTTTGCATATCAGGAAAATCATTATCATCATCTTCATTATCGTCGTCACCATTATCATCTTCATTGTCATCATCATCCTCTTCATTACTGGTATCATTATTATGAGAATATTTATGATTATTAAACATTTTTGATTTATATTTATTTTTTAAATTTTCTTCCATATTTTTTTTATTAATTTCGTCTTTATATTCAGTAAAAGATAGAATATCAAGTTTAGTAGGTGTAAATTTAGGATACGGTTTTCCAGAAGATAATAGACTCCAAAGTTGTTTTTTAATATTTGGTGATAAATCTAGAGAATCAACATTAATTTTTATTATAAGAACCCCTTTTTCTAATTCTTCATCTTCATTTTTACTTTTATTTTTTTCTGTTAATAAAGGCATACCAAAATCTTTAATAACAAATATATCATTATGTCTAATAGATTCTTGTTTTCCAAATTTAATTTTTTTACCACATAAATGAGATATATTTTTTTCAAAACCAACAAGAGATTCTGCAAAACTTATATTTAATTCATAATATAGAGTTGATTTATCTAATTTATTTAATTCTGGAATATATATTCCTCTTTTTAATGTAGAATGGGGATTTTCATCTACATAAAAAACAACATTTGATCTCGTTGGTCCTCCATGTTGTACTTCATTTGGTGGTATCTGATGTCCTTCATCTTCAATAATAACTGGAAATTTATGATATGCTCCAGGTGGTACATTTACTTTATATTTTACATTTTCACCATAACATTTTTTACCATTACATTTCTTACATTTTGCCACACCAGATGGAAATCCGTTACCATAACAATTTGTACATGTTGTTGGTAAAATATTAGGACCCATTTGCATCATTACTGTACCATTACCTTTGCATTTTTTGCAAATATCCTTTTTATCTTTTAGCCCATTACCATCACATTTATCACAAATATTCATTCTTCTAACTTCTATTTCTTTTTTTACCCCAGTATAAAGTTCTTCTAAAGTACATTGTATCGGCATTTCTAGATTTGGAGTAGCAGAAACTCGCATATTAAAATTATTACCAAATATTTGTGGAAACATTGCAAATGGATCATTAACATTAATATTATCTCCATTTTCTTCTGCTTCAATTGCTTCAGAGCCACCTTCGTCATATATTGCACGTTTTTCGTCATCTTTTAAAACTGAATAAGCATCATTTATTTCTTTAAACTTTTCTTCAGCGTCACCCTTTTTTTCTTTTGAATGATGTTTATCAGGATGCCATATTGATGATTGTCTCAAATAAGCCTTTTTAATTTCATGTTCAGAAGCATCCTTTTCAATACCTAATGTTTTATAGTAATCTTTACCCATAAAATATGTTATCTATATTATTTTTATATAATTAATAGGTTAAAATAATCGCATTTATTATTTCAATTTTTTTACTGAACATAATTCATCATTTAAGGTTTGTTTACAATAACAACAATCTTTCCTTTTATAATTAATTTTCCAAATTAAATAACATTTTAAGCAATAACAATGATTACATGATGATATAAAATTATATTCTTCTGTAAAACAAATACAACATTTATCTTCTTTATTAAGAATAATATCTTTTCGTTGTATTTTTAATTTATCTATTATTTTATCATATTCTTTATTATCATATAAATCTTCTAAACTATTTTTTATTTTCCAATTTTTTATTTTATTATTTTCAATTTCGATATAGTAATCATCACATAATTTTACTAACCATTTTGCTAATTCTAAATATCCTTTTAAACATACAGTATAAAAAGCTGCATCACCACCATCACGTATATTTAGTTTATTATCTAATGAATATAACCATTTAGCTTTATTTAATTGTCCATCATAACATATTTTTCTGAATACAATTTCATTATTTATATGTATATTTGGTTTATCATCTAATGAATATAACCATTTAGCTATATCTAAATATTCATCACATGCATTTCTAAAAGCTTCCTCATTATTTATATGTATATTTGGTTTATCATCTAATGAATATAACCATTTAGCTATATCTAGATGTCCATTAGTACATGCATTTCTAAAAGCTTCCTCGTTATATATATGTATATTTGGTTTATCATCTAATGAATATAACCATTTAGCCATATCCAGATGTCCATTAGTACATGCATTTCTAAAAGCGTAATCATTATCTGCATGTATATTTATTTTATTATCTAATGAATATATCCATTTAGCTATATCTAGATGTCCAACTTCACATACATTTCTAAAAATAAATTCATTTTCTGCGTGAATATTTGGTTTATCATCTAATGAATATAACCATTTTGCTATATGTAAATGATTATGTTTACATGCCAATAAAAAAGGTCCATCTTTAAATGTATTCATGGTTTTTATATAATTTTTAATATATTTTCTTTGTACAATTTTTAAATTTCCATTAATACATGCATATATTAGTTTACTTGACATATAGATATATTAATTTACTATTTTAATTTATTTGTAAATAAATAAATCAATTTTTATCGATATGATAAAAATTGAAACAATAAAATATTAACAATATATATTTACCATAAAAATATCAACAATATAACTATATTATGCAATGTTCCCCTCCAGGTATGAAGGATTATAGCCCTGATGAATTAAACATAAGAAAAAAAATTTTAGATATTTTCGAAACAACATGTTCTTTGAGAGGGGCAAAATTGATTGATACCCCAACATTAGAATTTAAAAATACAGTCCATCAATTATATGGAGAAGAGTTTAATAAATTGGTTTATAATATTGAAGATCCTTTTGGAGAAGGTAAATTAATGATGAGATATGATCTTACTGTACCATTTATAAGATATGTTGCAGAAAAAGGAATTAAAATGTTTAAAAGAATGCAATATGGTACAGTTTATAGAAGAGATACACCACAAGTAGCAAAAGGAAGATTAAGAGCATTTATGCAAGCTGATATGGATATTATTGGAGATGATCAAGGGAGTAGAATATTTGATATTGAAATAATTGATACACTCTATAATATTTTAGAAAAACTATTAGAAAAAGATACATTTATATTAAATATTAACAATAGAATTTTATTAAATGATATAGCAATATATGCAAAAATAGATGATGACAATTTTATAGATATGTATACATGTCTTGATAAATTAGATAAAAAATCATGGGATGATATTAAAAAAGAAATGATAGAAAGAAAATTATCAAATGAATCAGTAGATATATTAGATGATATATATAAAATGATTTTAAAAACAACAGATAATAATGAGTTATTAGATTATTTTGTCGATAAAAAGATAATAAACAAATTTAATTTAAATGATTTAGAGATTATATTTGATTTTTGTAAGAGAATGAATTTTACAAATATAATTTTTTCCCCATTTTTAGCAAGAGGAATGGATTATTATACTGGTATCATTTTTGAGGTAACATATAAAGATAAAGATATAGCCCCCTTTACTATAGCATCTGGTGGCAGATATGATAAAATGGTTGGAAAATTTTCAAATTATGGGGATATACCAGCAATAGGGTTTTCATTAGGTGTTGATAGAATTCAAAAGATTTTAGAATTAAAACAGGAAAATAAACAAGATAAGAAATATGATGTATTTATAGCATCAATCGGTGAAAAATCAGTTATAGAAAAAATGATTTTATATTCAGAACTTCAACGATTAAATATTAAGGTGTTAATATCTCACCATATTTCTCCAAAAATGAGGGAGCAATTTAATTTTGTATTTGAAAATAATATACCTTATATGGTAATTATCGGTGAAGATGAAATAAAAAAAAATATGTTTAGTGTTAAAAATATTCAAACAAAAATACAAACTTTAATGAAAAAAGAAGAATTATTTAATTTATTGATAAATCAATAACATATTATAGGTTTTCTTTCATTTTTAAAAAATTCTTGAGTGTATTTATGTCTATAACTAGAAAAACTAGTATAACCTAAAATCGGAACTTTCATATTTGAAAAAGTTTGATAATTACTGTATATTATATCTATAAATTGATTAATATATTTTATGTCAAATTCCTCAATAAAATCATAATTCAATATGAGTTTATATAAAACATCTAAATTAGGAGTAGAAATAGAAAGATTAATATCAACTGGATCTATAATTTCACATGTATTATAATATTTTTTTGCAATTTCTATATTTTCTAATATTCCTGCTGCAATTGCACCTTCTGCTTCAAGATGCGCAATTATATCAACAATATTACATTTTTTTATTACATATAATTTAAATAAATCCTCTTTATTATAATGTTTTGGAGAACCTCTAATTTTTCCATAATCAGATCCAATTAATAGGAAGAAATTTAATATGTCATTTTTTGATATAATTGGAAATTCTGTTATATCAAGATTTAAATTTTTAATTTCTTCTTCTAATTTTAATTTAAAATAATAAACAACATTATCTATTGATAATTCATCTAAATGTCCATCTAATTTAAAATGAGGATAGATCTTGAAAGCTCCAAACATTAAAATATCAGGATCTCTAGTTATTACTCCAGCAATATCATTAGGATATTGCATACATATAGCTGCTATCTGAGAATCAGCCTCCCATGGTGCTTGACTATAGCCAATTCCCATAGCATCAAGAAATTTTTTAGCAGCTAAAATATCTTCAGGAGATAATCCAAAACTTCTTTTTAAATATTTTTTTCTTTCAGTATCTGTCATATCATAAGAACGATCATTTAATTTTAATAATTCCAATTCAGCTTTACATTTTATATACCCTCTTTTTTTAATAGTATCTCTTTTTTCACTTGGTGTTTTTCCATCAAAAACAAAAAATAATTTTATACCTTTACTACTAAATACTTTTACAAAATTAATTAAAGCAAATAAATGTAATTTTTTTTTACCATCAGTTGTTACCATATAATTACCTTGATTTAATAAACCAATACATATTGTATAAAATACATGCATTGCATCAACTATTAAAGTTTTACCCCTTAAATCAGATATTGTTTGTTTTTTTATAACATTATTAAAAAATGTTAAAAACCATTTAAGTCCCATTTTGTATATATTATGGTATATACCTTTATAATATAAAGTAAAATATATATATGATTTTTATAATGTTTTAGTTTCAATTTTTTATAACTATTTTAAATCTTTTTCAATAGTGAAAAAGATTGAAGAGTCAAATTTAAAACACCTATATTATTAAAATAATTATTAATCTTATATTTTTTTCATTAAATATTTATAAAAAAAATATATTTTTGAATATAAAAGACTGTTTAATTTAGCTATTTTTACAGATTAAAATAAAAAAATTATAATTTAGCAACCTCATGTTTTACCAATTTTTTAAATCTATTTTCAAGTTCTTTATGTATTAGCATTGGAAATTTTCGTAATTTTTTATATTTATCATTTAAATTACTTATTTCAATATGTATTTTTTCCAATGATTCTAAATAAGATAAATCTGTGGATTGTTTTTTAATTTTTTTTTCATATGTTATTAAAATTTGATTTAAAAATTTAATATAGCCATCATGTATATTTTCTGATTCAATTTGACCCCATTCAATATTAAACATAAGATCTTTTAATTTAGTTATACATGATATTGTTATTTTATGTGATAAAATATCTCTATTAAATAATAATCCTAAAAAATTTATAAATCCCTTAAAATTATCAACTCTATATTGGTTATTTTTATCTAATGGTTTTGTTATATCTGTAAAATCAAGAAAATATTTTTGACATGTTTCCATTAATTTATTAATAAATTTAATGTCAATATTATTATCTTTAATAAAGAATGATGAAAATTCTAATGCTATATCTGCATATATTTCCGATGGTGATTTTTGTCCATCTGGTAATGATATATTTTTTACAGCAATCATATCCATCATAGCTCTTAAAATCAATTCATTTGTTAATATATCAAAATGACCATTAGATGTATAATTTATTTTTTTTAATAAATCTATATATTGAACATAATTTTTATTATTAATTATATTTAAATATTCTCTTATTGAGCCTAAAAAAGCTGTATCATTCGGATTAATACCGGCTCTAAAATTATCTATTATATTTTTAACATCTTTTAATATCGAATCTCTAAAATATATTTTACATCCCCTATCTTTACATAAAACAGTTAAATTAAGAGGCATTGTATTATTTACATCCTGATATTTTAAAAATTCTTCAAGAGGATAACTTATAAATATTTCATTCTGTTTGACAACCTCTGACATAATATTATACTATTATTACCGTTCTATTTAAGTAGTTTATATGTAAATAATATTAAATCAACTTTTTAATAACTATTAAAAAGTTGATATTTAATATACATAATTATTCTAACATTTGATTTGATATGATATATACACACATATTAATAGATGGAAATAATAGGTTTACAAAATATAAATGATACATATATAAATAAGGAGATCACCGTTTTTGGAAGAGTTGATACAATTAGAACAGCAGGACAAATGTGTTTTATTATTTTAAGAAATAAACTTAGAACTTTACAATGCATGATTCATAAAAAGACAATAAATAATAATGTTCTATTTAAAGAAATTACAAAAATTCCGAAAGAATCATTTATTGAAATATCAGGTATTTTAAGTAAATTACCTGATGAAGTTAAAAAGGTTGAATCATGTTTTTATAAAGATTTTGAATTACATTGTAATAATGTAAATATAATTTCTATAGCATCTGAATTACCAATAGAAATTGATTCTGCTAATCAAATATATGCCGAACTAACTGATTCTGTAAGAATAAATATTTCATTATCTGTAAGATTAGATAATAGATCATTAGAGTTAAGAGCACCAATGAATTCATGTATATTTAAATTACAATCAGCTACTACTGAAGCTTTTAGAAATTATTTAACATCAAAAGATTTTATAGAAATTCATACACCAAAAACTATAGGAACTTCATCAGAAGGAGGATCTGCTGTATTTGAATTAAAATATTTTGAAAAAAAAGCGTATTTGGCACAATCACCACAACTTTATAAACAAATGGCTATTAATGCAGATATGGAAAGAGTATTTGAAATAGGGCCTGTATTTAGGGCTGAAAATTGTGTATCGCATAGACATTTATGTGAATTTACAGGTTTAGATTTTGAAATGGCATTAATACCTCCATATAATTATGTTGAATTAATTGAAAATTTATGGGGAATTCTTACTGCTATATTTGAATATTATGAAAATAAATATCCCGAGGAAACAAATTATTTAAGGGGTATATCGAAATGTGATAAATTATTATATTCTAAGGAACCATTAATTTTTAAATTTTCTGATGGCGTAAAATTATTAGAAGAAAACGGATTTCATCAGGAGGAATTTGAGGATTTATCAACTGAAAATGAAAAACAATTAGGCAATATAATAAAAAAACTAACAGGATATGATATATTTGTATTATGTGAATATCCTGTAGGAGCTAGACCATTTTATACAATGTTATCTGATGATCCAAGATATACAAAATCTTACGATATTATTATGAGAGGTGAAGAGATTTGTTCAGGATCTCAACGAATTAATAATTATGATAAATTAATTGAAAATATAAAATTAAAAGGTATTGATCCAGTATCATTAAAAGACTATTTAAAATCATTTACTTATGGATCGAGACCACATGGTGGAGCAGGATTAGGATTAGAAAGAATATTAATGTTATATTTTGGATTATTTAATGTAAGGTTAACCTCAATGTTTCCTAGAGATTCTAATAGAATTGCTCCTTAATAATTAAATATTATTTTGGTTAAATTGTACTTTTTTTATAAAAAAAATAAAATACTACTAATCTAAACTCATATTCACATCCATAGATGTTATAATATTTATGGCATCTATATTCATACTACCAGAGTCCATACTACTCCCATAAAAATTTGACATTGGACGTTGTCCATTAAACATTTTTATTTTATTTTGTGGTGGTAACAGTGGAAATTTTTTATTATGTGAT
>Ga0208088_1000131_pt1 | contig 12302 bp, 15 predicted proteins | sample LakMenEpi02Apr12_FD_150661 | JGI IMG/M metagenome (GOLD analysis project Ga0208088, IMG submission 150661) | Freshwater microbial communities from Lake Mendota, WI - 02APR2012 deep hole epilimnion (SPAdes) | ecosystem: Environmental > Aquatic > Freshwater > Lake > Epilimnion/Euphotic zone ...
CCCCCCCGCCCGCCGTTATAATGGAAAAATATGCTGAATATGTTAAAAGATATACTAAAAAAGCTAAAGATTCACCGGAAGCGCTTCTAAATCAAGCGTGTATCCGGGGAGATATAGAAGAGGTTAAAAAGTTGCTAGCGAATGGTGTAAACCCTAACTATTGTGACTTTTACCTCTACCCACCGATCAATGCCATACTCAAAGTCGACGGAGGTTGTAATATTGATATGCTCAAATTTCTTCTATCTGCCAATGCCGATGTAAATGCGAGCTTCGATGGCTACAGCAACATAGTCTACCTGGCTGTGGTGCACAAACAAAATAGTGAAGTCTTGGAATTACTTATTAAGGCCAAGGGCAATGTAAACGCACATGGAGGAATACGTGGGGACACACCCCTAAATGCTGCGACAGCACGTGGTAATTTGGGTGTGATGGAAATGCTCATAAACGCCAACGCGGATGTGAATGATGCATGTGAAAAGTACCATTTTACACCTGTGATGCGTGCAATTATACATTCAACATCAACCAATTGCAACGCACTCGAACTGCTTATATCGGCAAAAGCAGACGTGAATATTCCGGATGCCGATGGTACAACGCCATACCAGTATGCAGAGGAATACGGCGACTTCGATGTAGTGGAACTACTACTTGCCGCTAAAGCGAACGTATAGATTGTAGTTAGTATATCGTATAATTTTTTACATATTAATAGGAACCCATCGTTTGACTTTATTACTATTTTTTACGATATATATTCGACCATTGCTTCCTTTTAACTGTGTTCCAACTTTAAAAATTGTTGCAGATTGGCGATGGACGAGATTTTGGTTTATGTTTATCTAATATTAATATATTATTTTTAATACGCGATCTATTAAGATCTGCTAATTTTGATTTATTGAGTGGTGAATATAATAAATATAAATTATTAGGCGTTGAACAGAAAGATTCCAAATCAAAATCTTGGCCATGATATTTTGATAACTCTTTATTTTTTAAATATGAAAATTTATAATGTTCTTTTGTCCCTTTTTTCATATCAAAATCATCCAAAACAAGTTTACGCGATAAAATATGACTCGCATATTTCCAACAATCTGTATGTATAGCAATTCCAAATTTCCCAGATTCATTCACATTATCTACTATTATCTCTTCTTTTTTATTTGAAAATGTAATATTACATGCAATTTCTGTAAATCCATGTTTAGAAACTGTATTTAATAATAATATTGTACATTTATTCGACCAGCTATTATCTTTTATTTTAACTGAATCAATATAACTACCATATCCATTTTTTTTTAATCGAATCAATTATATTATAACCAAGTGGTAATCCACATATAGGACAAAAAAATATCCCAACAACCCATTTCTGAAAATTATAAATGAGATTATATAATCATTTTAAAACTAATATAAATAATAATAAATATATCAGAGATATATAAGCTAAATTTGATTTTTTTAATCATTAATATATAACACAACTAATCTGATTTGGCGCCCATTTACATTTGATTTAGATCCGTGTGATGTGTGTACATCATACTCTGTTTGAGATTTAATTTTACATTTGTTTTTTAATATTAAAAAAAAATAACATAAACACTATTAGTGTGTTTTCTAAATTAATTTTATTTTTTATATGGGCTCCAAAATGAGCAATGTAGACCCTCGTCACGTACCACAAATTTGTTAGGTGACGCGGTACTAGCTACGACACTAGGTGTAGCACTAGGTGCAGCACTAGCTACGGCGCTAGCTACGGTACTAGTTACGGCGCTAGAAGCGGTGCTAGAAGCGGTACTAGACGCACCACTAGCTACGGCGCTATCTACGGCGCTAGACGCGCCACTAGAAGCGCCACTAGCTACGACACTAGACGCAGCACTAGCTATGGTACTAGACGCGGCACTAGACGCGGTATTAGATGTTTGGTTAATGTCAAATACGGAGTTTGGCATTGCATAGAATTCGTATGAAAGAAAGTAACCTGCGTTATATTGATTCATAAACTCTTCAAATTCATCTTCATTGTTTAGAAGTGGCATCACATGTGAAAATCCCTTGTTAAAACGTCCAACCAAACACTCTCCATATTTAATTTCGCGCATTAGTGACAGATATTGATACTTCCCATATACATACAATTCACGTCCTCCTGCATTTCGTACAGCCTCTTCAGTAGTCGGGTTGAAGTACTTTCCCATGTTGGTTTAAAGTGTGTATTGTCCTCAAATTACATTATAATATAACTTTTATGATTATTAAATTCAAATTTATCAAATTTAGAATTTATCAGAGATATTATCCCTGATATAAATTCTAAATTTGAATTCTTAATCATTTATATATAACACAACTAATCTCTATACTATTCTGCCCGGAGGGACTATGTCAAATACTGAAAGGGACATTCAAAATACTAAGTGGGACATTAGAAATACTGAGAAATATAATTGTTTACCACAGGTTAATAATTCTATTAATACACCATCATTTACAAGAAGAGGTATAACGGATGAATTAAATGAGAGCAGCTGGGATAGACAATATAGTTGGGCTGATTATCAGCTCATAATCGATGCAGACTCTGCAAATTATACACTTAATAAGATGATATTACGACCCGAATGTGCGCCCAAGTCTTTGCGTGAATTGCTTCCCGATATTGCGGCCATATTTCGTGTGAGAACTTAACACGATTTAGTTTTTTTCCCTAAAAAAAACAATCATACTAAACACGCGTTCACTATCGCATAGTAGAATATTTTCGGATCCCACGAGAGAAGCAAAGCTTGAATAGATCAAATTTGCTGTCACTGCATGGACCAACATACTTGGATTTCCACAGGTCAAATGCAAAGCGAGCATGTAGCTTCGTGAGTGCCTTGCACTGTCTGACCTCGACAAGTAGGATTTTGTTTTTACGTGCGAAGTCATACCCAGTGCTGTATCCGCATATGGCCACATCTCGAACATGTTGCATATCGTTACTGTTGACGTCATTCCTAGCGTAGAACTTGTTTTCGGAGCGCCGGTCCCGGAATGTCATATTGGGGTCAATACTGCCCATGACGATTTCGACCAGCATCCGAAGTAGGAACCAATAGGTCGCTGGGTTGGGATGAAAACGTTTAATTTCGTCATGACGTGGCGGTAATGGCGCCATTTCTGAGAAGATTGTTTTATTGTGTTATTGTGTTATTATTTTTAGACTAAAAAAACTCAAATTTGGCAATATCGCTGTGCTGCGAATACTTCAGAATTTCCCTTGGTCTTCGTAATCGCGCCTGTACGAGCCCAACTCAAACCCCTGCTCAAACGCCAGTAAGAACAACTTTATCTAGACAATTTTCAATATTGATTATGTTTTAGTTATTAAAAAAAATAACATATAATACGTTCAGATGCAATACCCCCCACACTTTTTCGGGCATTTCTGTCCACTTTGGCCCTCCGATTTGCAATTACGACAAGTCGCGACTAGGCCGGCCATCATGGCCAATACGGCATTGATGCGCAAAATCCGTGCGTAATGGGCCTCATCAGATGTTGTACTGGCTGCAGCACCAGATGTTGTACTGGCTGCAGTACCAGAGGTGACACTGGCTACAGTACCAGAGGTTGCACTGGCTACACTACCAGAGGTTGTGCTGGCTGCACTACCAGATGTTGTGCTGATACCAAACACGGAGTTCGGCATTGCATAGAATTCATATGTGATCAAATGTCCGTCGTTGTACTGTCTCATGAATTTATTATACTCATTCTCATTTGGCAAAAGTGGCATTAGATGGGATAGACCTCGGTTGAAACGCCCAACGAGCACATAACCCTTCGGCAGGCGTGTCATAAGCTCTTGATACTTGGTTACATTATTCAGTCGAAGGCCTCCCGCTGCAAAGGCAGCATTGGCAGTTGGAGGATTGAAATATTTCCCCATTTTTTGTAGTAAAACAAGTGAAATATTGTCTTTTTGCGTACCTGAAACGATTTTAGGAGAGTTGATTATAAATTTATAAAATAACAATATTCAAATTTAGAAAATTATACTAATAATGAATTGTTAAATATTAAAAGTCTAGCAACTATCATCGCTTCAGCCTATTATAATTTAACATTTTGGTATATGACCATCACGGGCAAGGCGCTACGCGCCGCCCTGCGGCTCAACCCGATTAAAAAAATTAGGACCGGATTTAAACCGCAGCCCTGGCGACCGAAGTCGGCGCGCAGCGCCGCGTAGGGAGTAAAGGGCGTGAGGTTTAGGTATATATTAATTTAAATACAGGGTTGAATTTGAAACTCCTGTTTTTTTCCGCCATCATATTTCACTGCGTGTTTTTTATCAATTAGCCATTTATTTACATGTAAATCTTCTAAATACACATCAGCTAATATGCGTCCGTATTTGTCAGTTTGCACATTTTTAAGAAGAACAACTCGATGTAATAATTCATCACTCAATATATCTCGTACGTCTTTTGCAACCTGTTTCTCTTCTTTACTGCGTCCTTTTATCTCTGGTGTATCAATACCAATTAGTCGAACTGAAAATCGAAATAATGGGGATTCATGAATATAGGGCATATACGCGGCTACAGTGATCGTATCACCATCATATACTTTAATAACTTGACCTGTTGAAATGGGGAAAACAAACGGTACTGTATCATCCCAGAGGATTTGGTCTGAGTGAATATTCATATTTATGTGATTGTTATAAATATATTATAAATTTATAACGATAACATAAATATTTATGATCGAATTTAAAAACAATCATGAATGAATTTATTGATAGAACAAAAGGAAAGCCTGCATACAGTCTTCATCTGACGTAAAAAATATTATGGTTTAAATATAATGCAGAACAAATGGGTCCGCAAGACAATAAATTTGATATTAATTATCGCTAAATTCCGATATACAAGATTGTAATTTACTTGATCAGAAAATCAAATTTATTGCTAAATTTGAATTTTTTACTTTTTAATATTAATAACCCTTATACATCTGACTTTAGCCACTCAGCAACTAGAGGACCAATTGCGGCGTCCATCCGGCAGGATAGCCACATAGTGATCTATTATAAAATGCAAGACGAATCGGCCATCCTAGGCTATCCTAATACGAACCCATACAAAAAAGGCGAGCCAAAGAAACGAAAACCAGACATTCCAGTACAAGAACAATTACAACTGTTAGAACAATATCATACACGAAAAAAAACTAGTATTGAGATTGATTTGGATCATTTTAAAGATGTATTTGTACAAAGTAGCCAAGATAAAGCGGATCAGTTGAAAAAGCACAAACAATGGGTCGAAGCTTTATGTGCAGAAATCGGATATTCGACTACAACAGAACTCGAAAAACTAAAAGCAAGTATTAACAAAGTCCATGAAGATGGTAAATCGAATTCGGAAGTTCTACTAACAGCGTCACAACATATTGTTAAACATCATAAGGCACTACATGAGGTACATCGACTTATCAAGGAAGATCGTCGCCAAGTATTACTTATCGCAACACAATTTCGAAATGATATGTCTAAGCTCCAAACTGATATGGCTAAGGTTCTAGACCAAAATTCGAAACTTCAAGAACGTATTGTAGCACTCGAAGCTAAACTTCAATCCACTTAGTTATCATAACAGAGGATGGCGATTCAATCGTATTTTTTTCACGCAGAATAATTTTCATGAACTGTTTTATACCATCGGTTAGATATATATCGCGGTATAATTTGTATTTCATATTATCCGGATTAAGGTTTAAAATCTGTGATATAAAAGTTGTATCTTCCCATAAATTATTCATATACGTAATTGTGATATATTTCGTTAGATCTAACTGTTCCCAAACTTCCGATGATACATACTGAGGACATGTTGATCCAGGTTTAAATACGATCTTCACATCACTGTTCATTTTGAAATCTATAATGCAGATCCGACACTAATACTATTATATATTAATAAATTCAAATTTGCAAACTTTTATTTGATCTTACTTTATTTGATCTCACTGTTCGTGCATTCGAAAATGTTGGAATATCTGGTACATCTGTATATCCAAGTTTCTCAATATATGGTTTTAAACTAACACTACCTGGACCATGAAGAAATATCGTTGGTTTATCAAATTCATTTAAAATCTGTCCATCTTTATACGTTAATTTAAGTTCACTATTAGTATTATCCTGCCGGATAGGCGCAGTAATATATCCGCATAATACGTGATACGATTCTGCCGAATTTAGAAGTAATTGATCCGCTAGTTGCGGATATTTATCTGCGGCAGCACAATGGGCCCGCGCGCCGCGGTAGTATCCTTAATAAGCCAATCTTTTATTTTTTTACGAGCTGCATTTGTAAACAATTCCATTTGCGTATCCAATGCAATTTTGTCATTCGTAAACTTAGGATTATTAATTATAAATCTTGTAAGTAATAACTGATCATCATTATCTGTATCGGAATCAATATCCATTACATCGAACATATATGCTAAATCACTAACTCTACCAACATATAGTCCAGAACATAGCCAATATTCAGATCCCTTATATTTGATTGTATTGAATACTTTTTTCTCAAAATATTTGATAATATTTGGGTTATTAACAATACTACCGCGGCGCGCGGGCCCATTGTGCTGCCGCAGATAAATATCCGCAACTAGCGGATCAATTACTGCTAAATTCGGCAGAATCGTATCACGTATTATGCGGATATATTACTGCGCCTATCCGGCAGGATAATACTCTTATCAAACTTTTTATATCGTTCCATAAATATATCAATATGATCTACAAATACAACAATATCATCTAACTTGATAGTATTAAGAAATTCTCTTAATTTTTTATATTTCCATACAAATCCTTCCCATTTCTCGCCAAATCCTTCCCATTTCTCGCCAAATCCAAGTGTTATAAGTTTGCATCCATTACGAATACAACTCTGTTTAAGTATTTCATAATATCCATCTGATTTATTCGCAACTGTTACCACATAGATGCTATCCTGTCGAATGCTATCCGTCATAATGTAGAATAAATGGGCCCGCGTACTGAGGATATAATACTATTTATTAAAAAAAATTTGTTTGTAAGTTACGGAATAATAGTCTTGAATATACGATCTGTGAAGAAAATACTATTGTTTATTAATATCAGCTGCTTTATTTCTACGTTTCAGCTTTTTATATCGAATAATTTTGATTATTAGTATTATTAATAATATTAGTATTATTAATACAATAAATACAATTACCCAATCATACCAGAACATTCCAACTACAAATAATTTCGATATATGTTTGAATCCAGAGAATTGATATGGATCGGCATCAGGTATATTTGTATATCCTAGTTGTTTTAAATATGGTTTCAAATCTGCTTTACCTGGCCCATGAATAAATACAGATCGATTACCTAAATTATTTAATATATACCCATCATTACATGAAATTGTAAGTGTATCAGATTTTTTTAATATTAGATCTATACATGTAGGATGTGACGCATTTGTAAATAATTCCATTTGCGTGTCTAATGCAATTTTTTCATTTACAAACTCAGGATTATTAATTATAAATTTCGTAAGTAATAACTGATCATCATTATTTTTATCAGACTCAATATCCATTAAATCCAACATATATGCTAAATCACTAACCTTACCGACATTTAACCCAGCACATATAAAATAATCTGATCCATTATATTTTACGGTACCAAACATGCGTTTCTCAATAAACTTTAATGTATCTGAATTATATATAACACTTAATACGATACTTTTATTAAATTTCTTATATTTCTGAATAAATATATCTATATGTTCATTCATCACAACATCAAATCCATCTACAAATATCACTATATCATCAGAATTTACCGATTTAAGAAATTTTTGTAGTTGTTTATATTTAAACATAAATCCAGTCCATTTTTCTCCAAATCCAAGTGTTGTTAATTTACATCCATTACGAATACAGCTTTCTTTTAATATTTCGTAATATCCGCCCGATTTATTCGCAACGGTTACGATATGGACTGACATTTTATTATATATATTACTTATCTATTTTTTTTAACAAATTTTTTATATCGAATCGCACGAACTATCATAACTGTCAACACGATTGTGAACATAATTATTAGTAATACAATAAATATAATTACCCAGTCATGCCAAAACATTCCAGCCAAGAATAATTTCGAATAAAATAACGCACGCTCATTTGATAGTGGGACAATATCCGGTATATTCTTATATCCTAATTTTTCTAAATATGGCGTTAAACGGGCACTAGCAGGCCCATGTAAGAAACTTGATGATTGATTAAATGTATTAAGTATTTGATTATTTTTATACGATATATTTAATTTCTTATCTCCACTCGAATCAAATACATAATCTTTGATATTGACACGCATTGCATTATTAAATAGAGTTGCTTTGGTATCTAAAGCAATATACGTATTCATAAATTGTTTACTATTATTTAAAAATACCGACATTAATAACTGATCTTCATTATAATTCTTAAATCCATGATTCCGATCAATTAAATCATACATTTTCAGTAATGTATCGCATTTTCCCATATATAATCCTGTATTTACACTATATTCATTTCCTTTATATTCTACTAATTTATATAATCGTTTCGCAATATGTTTAGAATAATTACTTTCATATGCAACACTAATAACTATATCTTTCTCAAATTTTCTATATTTTTTCATAACTGTATCAATATTTTCTGTCATTATAACATCAAATCCATCCACAAATACTACAATATCATTCGGCTTAATTGTTTTTAGATATTCACGCATTTTTGTATATTTCCATACATATCCGCCCCATTTCTCACCAAATCCTAATGTTGTAAGCTCACATCCATTACGAATACAACTTTCTTTTAATATATCATAATATCCGTCTGATTTATTTGCAGCGGTTACTACGTACACAGTTTCCGCTGCAATGGTGGCGGGAGATTTTTCTGCCATGGGAGCACGTATTGCGGAGACACTATATATGTGTATATAATGTATTGTAATATATATATAAATTATTTGTTTCATTCGATTTTGTTTCATTCTAATTTTTTCATTCTAATTTTTTCATTCTAATTTTTTCATTCGATTTTGTTTCATTCTAATTTTTTTCATTTGAATTTTTTTAACCAATATAATGCCTATAACAATTAATATTATTAATACGATGAATACTAAAACCCAATCATACCAAAACATTCCATTTATAAATAACTTAGTATAATGTGTTAATCGTGCATTTACATACGGTACTGTATCTGGAACATCAGTATACCCAAGTTTTTCAATATATGGCTTTAAATTAATACTACCGGGTCCATGTATAAAACTAGATGATTTATTATATTGATTCAAAAGTTTCGGCCCAGATTCAGTCAACGCATATTTCAAATTAATCTGTCCAGTATATTTAAATATAGAATCTAATGTACTCTTACGTGCTGTATTATTAAATAATGTAACTTGAGTATCAAGTGCTATTTTAGATTTAACAAACTCTTTGATAATTGGATTTGATGAATTAAGAAACTTATTTAATAATACTTGATCATCATTATAATTACTAAATCCTAGATATCGATCTATCAAATCAAACATTGTTGATAAATCGCTTACAAATCCTACATATAATCCTGAACATGTATAATATCGTTTTCCATTATATTTAACCACTTTGAATACTCGTCTGGAAATAAATTTAGTTAATTCATTTAAATTTGATATTCCAATCACAATACTTTTCCCAAATTCATTATATTTCGTCATAAATGTGTCAATGTGTTCTGTCATTATAACATCAAATCCGTCAACAAATATTACAATATCCGTGGGATCTACTGTTTTAAGAAATTTTTGCATTTGTGTATATTTCCATACAAATCCACCCCATTTTTCACCAAAACCAAGTGTAGTTAATTTACATCCATGTAAAATACAACTCTGTTTAAGTATTTTATAATATCCATCAGATTTATTAGCGACAGTTACGACATGTATTGACATTTTTATTATAAAGTAATATTTTTTATTATATTTTGTTATAGTATTAAGAAAAATGAATCCAAATATTAAAGCACTTATTATAATTGTTATAGTATTGGTAGTATTTATACTTATTGCTGCAGTACCAGTAATTTTAATTTTATCAAATACTGTTGGCAAAAAAAATACATTAACACAACATGAATGTTACTCATGTAATACATCCAATATCCTAGACAGATGTTGATTCAAGCCATGGTGCTTCATATTCCGTATATAACTTTCCTACTTCCGGTAATATTTCCAATCCATTATTCCTTAAATTATTATGAATTGTTTGAATCTCTTTAAGAATACCCGTATAGTCGTATTTAATATCATCTTCCGAATCTTTGTCACTTACTAATGCGATATCAATTAGATCAATTGCATTTAAATGTATTTTTTTTGCATCCCCATATAATACACTCTTTTTCGCATAATTAATAAGTGAATCAATTGCTGTGATTGCAACCATTATACCCGACATTACTTGCATAAAAACGACTGTCCAAGGTGTATCTATTACTTGTTCTATCCCATTTGCGATCATTGTTGATACGGCACCAATGATAATTACAGTAATAGAAAATGCAGTTGATCGAGTTGCGGATATTTTCGCTGATTCCGCATTCATAGCTGCATATGCTATATGTCGTTTACGTAATTTAATTAATAACTCTTTCATCCCAGATGCATTCGAATTAATTGCATCTTTTTGTTGCTGAATAAATATTGTTGTTGAATCTTCACTGATCGTGGGTGCATTGTGTTCAGGCCTTTCCGATAAGATAGGTTCAAGTGATGCCGAAATGTTATCCATTTAAAATGTATAATATAGATTTATATAATATAGATTTATATAAAATTTATGAATTCACGAATTCGTAAATGTGATACCATTACCTTCAATCGGATACCACCTGGGACTACTACCACTCAATACATCTGTTGATGCATAGTATAATAAAACTGATGAATGTAATCCACTAAGTAATATATAACGAAATGCATTCGAAGGACCTTGTACAATCTGAGACCCAAAATTTAATTTCAATTTGGTTTGATCTCCACTTCCACGTCTAGTCCATGCAATAAACACGCGGTGTCCATTTACTGGAGCTGGTGATGTTAACACCGTACATGTCAGTGTCACCGGATATGGTAATGATACTTCATAATCGATATTGGCAAAGTAATATACATGATGTGTACTTAAATCAACAGGTGAATACGCGCCACCAGTTACATCTATAAGTACTTGTACTTTATGTGTATTAGATATCGCGGTATCCACATAACTTTTGGTTACTAATACAGCACCACCACCTTCTATTGATGTTATAGGAGTGCTATCATTTACTGTAAGTGACCCCGTATTTGCGATAATTATATCTTTGACATGTAAATCATCACCAACAGTTAAATCATCTGCAACAGTTAAATCAGTTCCAGCTACGGATAGTGCTGAGTTTATGGATTCAGCGGGGACAGTCGAACCAGCAGTTAGAGCTGCAGGACCTTTAAACATAAAAGACATTTTTTGTGTTATATTATTATGGTTATGTTATTATATAATAAAAATATAATAAAACAGTCACAAAAAAATATAACAATTAAAAAATGTACTATTTATGGGATGTCGTTATTGTGTTTGTGTTCTTCTCCACAGTTGGATGGTTTATACATCTCTTAAACAACAATGATGACCGAAATAAGGTTTGCGATCAAAATAAATATATCGAATATACGCATAGATCTACTCGCCGTTGATGGCAAATGGATCAAACAACTCTACATTGGGTGCATATTTTGCATATAATTCCTTAAGCTTGGCACTGTTAGCATCTTTTAATTGTCCGATATCATGATTTAAGTCCGTCAGACGTTCAGTCAATTCGCTGCCGTTCAGGGTTTAGTCGATAATCGCAGTTTAGATATGTTCAGGATATTAAATTCAACTAAATATTATCATTTATTTTTAACAGTTATATATTTAGTCCTGTTAAACCTGTTATTATAGTGTTAAATAGCTATTTTATATACTGGCATATAAAATAGTTATTTAACACTATAATAACAGGTTTAATTCATTTATTTTTTATGACCCATAATTTCCTTATTTTTCATGAACTAATAATTTACTTATTTTTTCATGAACTATTATTTTTTTATATTGTAGTTT
>Ga0208088_1000135_pt1 | contig 11999 bp, 11 predicted proteins | sample LakMenEpi02Apr12_FD_150661 | JGI IMG/M metagenome (GOLD analysis project Ga0208088, IMG submission 150661) | Freshwater microbial communities from Lake Mendota, WI - 02APR2012 deep hole epilimnion (SPAdes) | ecosystem: Environmental > Aquatic > Freshwater > Lake > Epilimnion/Euphotic zone ...
AGTTTGCAATTTAGATACAACGGAGCGTTACCGTTAGTTTCCATTTTATTATTTATTAGTATAAAATATTAATAAATTAAACTTTCCTATTTTCTAATATCTTTTCAACATAATCATCAAATTCTGTTCTATTTAATCTTCCATTTTCTAATTCATATAATACACAATTTGTTTCTGTAATTAAATCAACATCATGTGATATAATTATTACAGCACCTGCAAAATCATTTATAGCATTAATTAATGATTGAATAGATTCTATATCTAAATGATTTGTTGGTTCATCCAACAATAATAAATGTGGCTTTTTAACATAAAATTCTAATAGTGATAATCTCGCTTTTTGCCCTCCAGACATTGTTTCTATTTTTTGTTTCATACAAGAACCCAATCCTATTGTACCAATTAATTTACAGGCATCATGATCAGTTATATCCCCTAGTGTTTTTACATATTGGATGGATGTTAAATTTTCAGGAAGTTTTTCATGACTATGTTGATTAAAATATCCTGTTCTTAATTTATTATGTTGTATAACTTCACCACATAAGGGTTTTATATCACAATTCATTAGTTTTAATAGAGTTGATTTACCTACACCATTTAATCCAACAATTGTTACTCTTGATTTACTATCTATACCAAAATCTAAACTATCAAATAGATTTTTATCTTCAGTATATCCAAATTTTATATTTTTAAGAGATAATAAATTACCATTTAATTCATCAACATCATAAAGTGATATTCTGACTCTATATGGCATTGCAGGCCTTTTAATTTTTGACTTCTTTATAAATTCATCAACATCTTTTTTAGGTGTGCTTTTAGATTGCATTTCCTTTACTCTCTTTTGTATCTTATTCCATTCTGATTCTAAATGTTTTTCGTTATCTTCATACGCCTTTACAAATTTAGTATAATTTCCAATATAATAATTTAATTTAGATTCATTAATATGAATAATATCAGTACATACCTCATTTAGAAATCCCTGATTATGTGATATAACAACTATAGTATGTTTATATTCTTTTAAATATTCTTGTAGCCATATTACTGTTTCTAAATCTAAATGGTTTGTTGGTTCATCTAAAAATAGATACATTGGTGACATATATAACGCTTTTGCCAAGGAAATTCTCATTCTCCATCCTCCTGAAAATTCTGATGTTGTTTTATTCTGTATATTTTTATCAAATCCCATACCATGTAAAATTTTTCTAACTTCCGCTTCCTGCTTGTCATAATCTAGTTCTACTAATTTATTTTGTATCTTATTATATCTATTAACTAATTTTTCATCATCTGGATTTTCATCCATTAATTTTTCTGTTTCTTCTAATTTAGTTATTAAAAAATATATCTTATAATTCGCTTCTAATACTGTTTGATATACTGTTTTTGTTGTTGATGCTATAACCTCTTGTTCTACATAAAATATATCATATGTTGATACATCTGTTTTTTTATCAGTAAAATCACCTGTTGTAATTGTTTTTAATAATGATGTTTTACCTGATCCATTTATTCCTATTAATCCATATATTCTTCCTCCCATTCCTAATTTTATATCTGTATTTATTAATAATTCTTTTTTGGTATACAAAATTGATACATTTTCTATAATAAGATCCTTTTGGACTTTTATAATTTCATGTATATTTAAATCTTCATCGGGATCTATATCCTCCTTTTTTTCTATAACTTTTTCATTTTCTGATAGAATTATTTCTCTTTTCTTATCTTTTTTATTATCCTTCTTATTATTTTTTTTATTTTCTTCCTTAATTATAGGTTGTATAACTTTTTCATCTTCACTACTAGAATCACCTCGTCGTTTACCCTTTTTATTTTTTTTCTTAGATTCTACAGGTAGTTCTTTTATAACAGAAGCTTCTTCTATTTTTTTATCCTTCTTTCCCATCTATTTATGCTTAATTATATACTTCTTATTTATATATTATTATTTGATATTTTAGAATATAAAAAATCAAACTTTTTGAAAAATCTAATAATAAACTTTATCAGGATTTGCAATATATGTATCCATTGCAAAATCATCATCTTTAATATCTCTTAAATTTTGTGTAATTTCAAAATCTGTAGGAATAGAATTACTATAATCAATTTCTCCATTATTTAATTTAAATGGATTTCCTTCACATGGTTTACATTTTATTCTATTTTTTATATCATCCGGAATTACATCTGCAACTTTATTTAATATAACATCTTTAATATCAGTATTAATAATCTTTTTTATATTATCTGTAAAATTATTTTGTTCATTATTACTTGTAATATTTGAAGTATTTATTACAGTTTTATTTATTATAGGTTTAAATATAGTAATTCGAAGATGATAAAGAAATAATCCAAATAATATAACAAAAAATATTATTATAAATATATTATCTATATTAAGATTTCTTTTTTGTATTTTTCTCATATATTATAGGTGTTGTTTTATTTAAAATCTTTAAATTTAATTTAAAAATAAATTAAATATCTAAAATAGTCAAATCATTTTTTATATTTTCCAATTTTTCAATTATCTTTTTTTCATCATCAATAATTTTTTGCAATTCAATAATTTTATTATTTCTTTTTTCAATCATAAAATTAACTTTAGTTATTATACTATTTATATTTACAATCTCTTTAGGTTTTTCAAATTTCATAAATTTATTTACATCCAATAATCCAATATTATAATTATAAACTTTATAAAAAAATATTAGATCAGTAATATCTTTATCAACTACTCTATTTTCTATAACCATAACTCCAAATTTTTTTGTTAAATTAGAAAATATCTCCTTAAATGTAATAAATGACGAAAATATTCCACCATAATGATCCCATAATCTTTTTATATTAGTTTTATTATTTTCTGAAAATAAAAATATATTATTAAAATTTACTCTTATTTCTGGAGCAATTCCTGAAGGAAATGTTATTGATATTATTAATGTTATATTATAACATTTACCATTAAATATTAATTCACAAATTGATTTATTTTCAAAAATAGATTTATTTGTCATACAATTATCTAATATTAAAATTGTATTATATTTTTCTCCATATTCATTTCTTTTATACGATATATGTTCTAAATAATTTTTAAAATCAAATTCTTCAATACTTTTATATGATTTATAAGGTAAATTTTCTAAATGAGCACTTGGAGAAATATAATGTATTTCTTTAACTTCATTTTGTATACCTATAATCATATCATTAATTAATGTAGTTTTTCCCGAATTTCTTGGACCAATAATTAAACTTGTATTCCCCAATATTGAATTCTTATTATATTCCTTAATTAGTATTTTATCTCCTGAATTAAATTTAGTATTTTGGTTAGTACATTGACTAACACTAAAAGAATCTCCAGATGATATAAAATCATCAGAGTTTTCAAGCCCATTGTCTTGATAGTCCATAATGGATAATATTATATCATAAAAAAATAATTTTTATTCAAACGCATCAATTCTTTAAATAGTATAAATTTGTTAAACTACTTAAAGACTAGAGATATATATTAATAATAGGATAAATTAGTTAAAAACTTTTTATTCAAGCTCTTATAGTTCAATGGTAGAACGTTCGTTTAGTAAGCGACTGATAATGGTTCAATTCCATTTGAGAGCATTTTTAAATATAAATAGTATTGTTATTTTTACTATTTAAATCATTTTCTAATTTTTCAATACGTTCCTCTAATTCATTTATTCTTTCTTGCAATGTTTTTATATAAATAGTATTGTTATTTTTACTATTTAAATCATTTTCTAATTTTTCAATACGTTCCTCTAATTCATTTATTCTTTCTTGCAATGTTTTTATATTATCTATTTTCTTTTCATATTTATTTTTTATAAACTTATTTTTATCTAATAAATTATCATTAATATTATCAACTCTATAACCGTATATCATGTTTGACATATCAAAATTATAACTATTGTTATTTTTATCTATAATCATTATTCCATAATTTTCTGTTATTTTATTATAATATTTTTTAAATATTTCAAAATTAGGAAACATACTACAATAATGGTTATATAATCTTTTCTCATTTGATATATTATGATTATTAAATATAAAAAACATATCAAAATTATTTCGTAATTCTAGAAATAATTCAAGTGGATTTTGTATTGATATAATTAAAATAATATTATAATATTTGCTATGAAATATTAATTCATATAAAAACTTATCTTCTAAATTATTTTTAAATATACTATCATCAAATATTAACATAGTTTTATATTTATTATTATCTTTATTTTTAGATCTTGCATATTCTATATATTTTTCTATATCAAATTCTTCAATACCTTTATATGTTCTAAATGGAAAAATTTCATCTGAAAGACTAAAAGATATATAATGTATTTCCTCAACAGAATCTTGCAATTCAATAATTAAATCTTTAATTAAAACTGTTTTACCAGAATGTTTTGGTCCTATTATTAAAATTTTATTATTATGTAATGTGTTTTTTTGAAATTGATATATTGACTTATCTTCTATATTATTAAATAAAATTTTTTTAGATAATTCATTTTTTTCAAATGTTGGAGAATCTGTTAATAATGATAATAAATATTTAGTATCTTCTGAATGTATTGGCATTAATAATATTATTATAAATAAAAATATATTAAAAATAAACACATTTATGCATAGAAAGATAAATGAGATGTATCACTATCCTTATCTTTTCCTTTTTCGGAGTTTATTTTTAATTGTTCAAATGCTAAATTAAAATCATCTAAAGTAATTATTTTTCTAAATTTAGGATTTTTATTAACAACTCTTTTTGAATGGGTTAATTTACAATTTAGAGTTAATGTTTCAATATCACCACCAAAATGTTTAAAATTATCTTTATTTGTTTCAAAAAATTTAGTTAGCATTTTTTCATTAACATCAGGATGTAATTTCCATCCTAATTTTCTAACATTGTCATAAAATATATCTTTCATTTCAATATTATTATATCCATCTATTGTTATTCTAAATGGAAATCTTCTCTTTAATCCATCATTATATGAGAAAAAACATGAATCTAATTTATCGGGATAACCTGCAACAATTACTATTAAATTTTTCTTTTTCTCAGATAAATTTTGGTTTATTGTATCAATCGCTTCTTTTGCAAAAGAATCTTTGCCTTCTTTTTCACCCAAAGAATAAGCCTCATCTAAAAAAAGGACTCCACCATCAGCTTCATCAATTACTTTTTGAGTTTTAGTTGCAGTATGACCTAAATATTGACCTATAAGATCAGTTCTCTTTACTAAAGTAAATCTTGGTGACTTAATAATTCCTAATGCTGCATATATTTCAGCTAACAATTTACCAACTCTTGTTTTACCTACACCAGGTGGACCTTCAATAGTAGTATGTAACATATTACTTGTGTTTTTCTCAAAATTTTGCAAATAATATAAAATCATATTTAAAATTAAATCTTTAACATTTTTCATTCCTACCATTCTGTCTAATTTTTTTAATGGATTTATTAAATTTACCAATATTTCAAGATTTATAGAATATTTTTTTTCATTTAATTCATATATTTCTTTATTAACAGATACTTCTTCTGATTCTGATATTTTTTTAGCATCATTATTATCATATGTATTATTATTTTCTATATTTTTTTTTATTTCATCATCAATTTGTTTATTTATTTCTTCTTTTGTTTCATCCTCAAATTCTTCTTTATGTTTATCTAATATTTTATGTGTATTTTCAATTGCTATATCTGATGATGTTATTTGTCCTTTAAATAATAATTGTAAAAATTCCTTTGGAAAAATATTTGAAGCATCAATTGGTGGTTCATCTTCTTTTATTTCTTCTTTTTTATTTTTTTTTACTTCTTTTACTTCTTTTTTATGTATTTTTAAATATTCATTTACTTCGTCTTTATATTTTTCACCAATATTAATTAAATCAACAATTGATTTTATTTTACCTAAATCAACAAATTCGTTATTATCATCATCTTTTGGTAAATCATCTGTTTTCATATAAATTTCTGCATTACCATCATAATCTTCATCTTCATCCAAACAATTATTATCTACCTTTTTTTCCTCTTTTTTTGGATCTCTCAACATAGTTCCAAATATTGTTAATATTGGATCGGTAGTAATTACTGGTTTTATATCTTTAATTCCTGTATTTGTTGGAGTATGTATATCATCCGGTTTTTTGGGTTTTAATTTTCTATTATAATTATAATTATTATTATTATCATTATTATATTTATGTTTGGGATATTGCTGTTGTTGATTATAAGGATTTTTATATGTAATAATTTGATCTAATGGTTTATTATAAATTTTATTTTCTAATAATTTTAATCTATCATGAATCATATCAAACTTTTTATTATTATAATTTTCAATAATAGTTGATTTTTGTGCTAATAAATCATGTAATTTAAATTGAGCATTTATATAATCATTTTCTTTTGTCTGATATTTTAATATAATATTATATATATCCATTTCATTTTTAATATTATCATTTATTTTACTGTATTGATTATTAATTTCGAGTAGTTTTTTAAATTCTGATATTATATAAATATTATCTTTAAAATTACTGTTGCCAATTAATAATAAATCATCTACTTTTTTTTGTAAATGTATTAAATATTCATAATTATCTTTCTTATAACTTTGTAATTCTTCTAATAAACTACTATATTTTATATCAATTGCTGTATATTTATTCATTTCTATTTCGGTATCATTTTTGTTATCATTGTCCTTAAAACTCATTTGTATATTAATTCTATATAGTATTGATATTTTTCCTTATTATTATTCTTTCAATTTTTTAATATATTGAATATTACCTATTTTTTACATATATTAATAGCTTTATTTTTTTGCGTCAAATTTATTTATAAAAAATATTTAATATTTACTTACTTAAAGATACAATGATAATTTATATTATAAATAAAATGGATTATCAATTAAAACTTGGTTCTTTAAAAATAGGTTCATATGATAATTTGGTTTCTGCTCTTAATGATATGTTATGTTTTGTTATAGAAATATCAAAATTAACTTCTGATAATAATATAATAAATAATATTAAATTATCTATGTATACAAATACACCATTCAATACATTATATCCACTAGAAGTTAATTTTTATTTTATACAAAATGGAGAATTATGTTATGGTTATGATTCAAAACTAATATCATATGATGATATTGCATTAGAATTTCCTGCAATCCTTAATACTTATAAAATGTTTAAAAAATATATGAATAGTGCAAATAATATGAATAGTGCAAATAATATGAATAGTGCAAATAATATGAATAGTGCAAATAATATGAATAATGCAAATAATATGAATAGTGCAAATAATATGAATAGTGCAAATAATATGAATAATGCAAATAATATGAATAGTGCAAATAATATGAATAATGCAAATAATATGAATAGTATGAATAATATATCAAAACCTATTTTTGCAAAACAACAAGGATTGGGAAAAAAAGTAATAATACAAGCTCCACGAGAAAATAAAAAAAGTTTAGTAGATATATTAAAAGATACAAATAATATTTTAAAAAATACGATAAATATTCAATCTAATCCTGAATTAAATGAAAGAATAATAGAAACAGTTAAACTTACAACTAATTCAAATGATGATGAAGATAAAGAAGCTGAACATAATAGAATTAATGAAGAATATGAAGAACCAATTAGAGCAAAAAATAGAAATGAAAACACTGAAAACAATGAAAACAATGAGAATAGTGATGATGAAAATAAAAAATTAAAAAATAAAAAAAAATATACTGAAGATGATTTAGAATCATTAACATCAGAAGAGGAAAAATTATTAGAACAACATTTAAATGAATTATTAGATCATAAAGATAATTTAGAAGAAGTTGTAAACGAGAAAAAGAAAATATTGTTAAATGATGCTGATAATAGAGCAAATTATGAATGTCATTTAAGATATGATAAAATGAAATTAGATAAACAAAAGGAGAAAGAAAAGGAAAATAGAAGGATATTTTTATCAGATGCAAATACTTATAGAAAATTCAAAGCTAATATAAATAATGCTGAATTAAAAAACAGATTTACAGAAGATGATATTGGACCATTATTTCAAGCAAAATATTATGTATTTAATTTTTTAGATTCTGAAGAATTATTAGAACAAGTTCAACATAATATAAATGATGTTGATTTAGAAGAAATATATAATTTTTATAAGGTACTGTATGATTCTGCATATTCACACGATGAAGATTATCAACCTCCAAATGAATATAATGATGTAGTAAAAAGATTTATAGATACATTGCCTAAAAGTAAAACAATATTAACAGCCGATGAATATAATGAACTTTTAAATGAAAATGATGGAAATGATTTATTTGAAAAAACAATGACATATTGCGAAGAAGAAGATGATGATACAAAAGGAACTAGAAAATCAAATTTTGTTGTATAAAAATAAACTTAATAAAAAAAATAAGAAACTCAATTTAAATACTAAAATGTATTTTATATCTCTATATAAATAAATAAATTATAAATATATTTTATTTATGGAAGAAAGAAAAAATAATATAAAAAAAATATTGGATAAAATTGCTGAATATAGTGTATCATCAGAAGAAATTAAATTAATAAATAAAAAATTTCCTATAACAAAAACCTGCGAATATATAAAAACAGAACAGATAGAATTAGGAAATGTAATTTATTTAATTAATAATACTTTTGATAAAATAATTGGGGGATGTATTGTTAAAAAAATAAAAAAAACACAAACCAAAATTATAGAAGAAATATTAGTATCAAATATGGATGGAGAAATAGTTTGGAGAATAAAACCTACAAAATATTATATATTTAAATCAATAACAACAAGACAGTCTGAAAATGAAAAATTAATACATGATTTTTTTAAAACATTTAAGAAATAAATAATATATAGTATTATAAAATATAAAATATAAAATATAAATGTCAAAAACTAAAAAAGATGACGACTTAAAAATTATAACATTAACTGAACAATTTGGAAAAGATAAAAAAAGAGAAAAGCAAAAAATAAATAAAAACTATAATAAAGAAGATAGTAATAATTATAGCGAATCAAGCAAAAATAATGATAATATACAACATAAATCATTTACAGATAGATTATCAAAAAAGGAAATTGAAGATATGGTTTTAGATTATGAACAAACAGATATAAAAGATATTCAAATTGGAACTGATATAAGATATTTTATAAAGGATAAAAATGGGGAAATGCATTTTAGAATGGGAGGTACAATTATAGTAAAAAGTTTACCAAAATATGTTATATTAAGTAATGGAGGAAAAACATGGTCTGTGCAAGTAAAAGGAACAATTTTTTTAAGTAAATTAAATATTATAAAAATAAAAAATGAATATGAAATGAAAATAAATGAACTAACAGAAAGTATTAAAACTTATAAACTTGAAAGAAATAAATTAAAAAAATTAGCAATTGAACAAAATGAATATATCAAAAAACAGGATAAAATTATAAAAGATTTAGAAAATAAATTAAAAAAAAAATAATAATAAGATGTGTTTATTACTTAAATAAAAAATATTATTATAGATTATAAAAATGTCAGATTGTGGATATGATGATGATTGTTATATTAATTGGTGTGGGAAGGTATTTAATAGAGATTATATAATGATTAAAAAATTAGGAAAAGGTACATTTTCTTCTGTATGGTTAGCATATTCTTATTCAAAAGATAATTTTTATGCTATAAAAATATTTAACAGATATGATTATGAAAATGGAAAAAAAGAAAAGGAAATTTATGATAAAATAAAAAAAATAGATATCAATAATACATTAATGTCATATATTGAATGTTTTGATTATGGAACAGATGAATTGGGTGATACAGATGATTCTGATAATAAATCAATATTAATGCATTTCTGTATGGTAATGAAATTAATGGGATGTTCAACATATAATTTATTAAAATATAAAAAATATGAAAGAGGATTACCTCCAAGTTTAGTAACAAATATAATAAAACAATTATTATTAGGTTTATCTAATCTTCATAAAGCAAATATAATTCATACTGATATAAAACCTGAAAATGTATTAGTGGAAAATTTAGATGAGACATTTGGAGAAATTTTCTCCTCTATAAGAGAACATAAAAAAAAAATATTAGTGGCAAAATCAAATAAAAAAGGTAAACCAAATTCATTAAGAGATAATATATTAAAATTAGCTGAAATTTGCAAAAAAGAATTTGATATAGAATCAGAAAAAAATAGTACTGATAGTAATGATAGTGATAATGATAATGATAGTGATGATGACTGTAATAGTCATCGTTTTACAATAAAATCTGATAATTCAGATGATTGTAATGATAGTAATGAAGATAATTATATATTATCACCAATAAATGAAAAACATCTATTAGATATAAAAGTAAAATTAACAGATATGGGGACATGTATTTTACCAGATAAACGTAAAAGTTATTCTATACAAACGAGATATTATAGAGCACCAGAAGTATTAATGAAAATACCATATACTAATAAATGTGATATTTGGTCAATTGGATGTATGATATATGAATTATTAACAGGAGAAATTTTATTTGATCCAGATGATCATACAGATTCTAATATTGATAGACATCATTTATATTTAATTGCAAAAATAATAGGTTATTTTAATTTAGAAATGATTAAAAAGTGCAAAGATAAAGAATTATTTTTTACAAAAGATATGAAATATATTAGAGGTTATAAAACAATTAATCATAATCCATTTAATTTAAAATTATTAAAAAAACAGTATCATGATAAAAAAGAAGATCATGTACTAGTAAAATTAGTAGATCTAATAAAAAAAATGTTATCATTAGACCCTATTGATAGGCCAACATGTGATGAATGTTTATCACATTCTATATTTGATGAATCTATAAAAAAATGTCTAATTTAAAACTTTTTAATCAGTTAAAAATTAACTCGGTGGTGTAACACCTGATACACCTGATGCACTTGAATATTGGGTTTTTGTAACACATGTATCACATACTGACAATAGATGAGCTGGGGGGGTTATTCCAAATGTAGGTTTCTTCATAAATTCAGATGCTTTGGCAAATTTCCAAGGTTCTGGTACATATTTATGGCTTCTATATGTAGATCTTGTGTTATTAATTATAGGTTTTTCTGGTTTTACCAAAGGTAAACCTGTATTTACAGGTTCCCCTATAAATCCATATTTGTCATAATTATCCAATTCATCATTATTCGACATTTTATAGGTTTTTGTTTGTATTATATATGATTTTAGCTAGATTTATATATAACTATTGCGTAAGGATATTTAAAATATCAATATTTCAACTTTTTTACAATTATTTATATATTTAATTTAAAATAACTATTTTATTATTTATTTCGATTTTTGCCTGTTTTTATGCAAATTTTATTATTTTTTTAATTAAATGTAATTTTAATTAAAAAAATAATAAATATATAAATTCTATAAGAAGATCGATATGTTTAAAATTATGAATTCTGATGGAAAATATATAACAACACTTCCAGATTCAAATAAAATAGTTTTAAAAGATAGACTAAACAGAATAGAACAAAATGTTTCATATAATGCACAAGGTGAATTAATAATTAATGGAAAATGCATAACAACTAGCGATGGTAGCACTTTAAAAATGGATAAATGTAATAAATCAAAAGGGCAAAAATGGATTATAAAAAATAATAAATTAATATTGGATGATAATAAAAAATGTATAAGTGAAAATACAGATAATGAAAATACAGATAATGAAAATACAGATAATGAAAATACAGATAATGAAAATACAGATAATGAAAATACAGATAATGAAAATACAGATAAT
>Ga0208088_1000136_pt1 | contig 11968 bp, 13 predicted proteins | sample LakMenEpi02Apr12_FD_150661 | JGI IMG/M metagenome (GOLD analysis project Ga0208088, IMG submission 150661) | Freshwater microbial communities from Lake Mendota, WI - 02APR2012 deep hole epilimnion (SPAdes) | ecosystem: Environmental > Aquatic > Freshwater > Lake > Epilimnion/Euphotic zone ...
TTTTTCAGCAATAGTATCTCCGCGGCGCGCGGGCCCATTCCGCGGCGCGCGGGCCCATTCCGCGGCGCGCGGGCCCATTGATCTGCATTTTGTTGCAGAATCGTATCTCCGCGGCGCGCGGGCCCATTGATCTGCATTTTGTTGCAGAATCGTATCTCCGTGGTACGGGTCCATTCCGCGGCGCGCGGGTCCATTCCGCGGCGCGCGGGCCCATTGATCTGCATTTTTTGCAGAATCGTATCTCCGCGATGCACGGGCTCATTGATCTGCATTTTTTGCAGAATCGTATCCCGCGGCGCGCGGGCCCATTGCTGCATTTTTTTGCAGAATAGTATCTCCGTGACACGGGCCCATTGATCTGCATTTTTTTGCAGCAATAATATCTCCGCAACTAACGGAAAGATTACTGCGCCCATCAGGCAGCAATAGGAAAATAAAAAAGGTATTTTTTTAAGTTGAAGTTACAGAATACAATTTATATATTTAGAATATTGTAATCTGATAATTATAAAATGAGTTGTATTATATGTTCTAATCCTGGAAATAAATTATGCGGTGGATGTCGGAGCATTAATTACTGTTCCAAAGAATGTTTAGTAAAAGATTGGAAATATGGACATAAAAATACATGTGCAGCATTACCAAAAGCAATGAGTGATATCTGTATACAGTATTCGGAATCTGATAATACATTTCAGACATCTGACAAAGTAACACCTGGATTTTATTTAGCAGGTGAATCAATAACCGCAATGTTAAGTAAATATAAAGGCCAGATTATTAAGCTAAATTCGTCCATATTACTCCAACTGTTAGCATATTGTGATATTACAACTAGTTGTGAACCTATTCAGATATTACTAGGTTCAGGTATATTATATGTGTCTGCACTTCTTAATAAAATTAATAGATCAGCAATAGACAAATTTTATGTATATAAACCGAAGAGTATGTTTGTGACTAAAATAGCGATTAAATATGGATGTGAACCAATTTGGTTATATGGACCAGATAAAAATAATATGTTTTTAAGTATAACGAAAAATACAATTAATCCGGTTAGAAAGCCAATACAATTCTGGAAAAACGAATATATATGCACATTACTCCGTAAAATTAATGAACTTGGGGATAATTCAACTGAATTAAGTGTAATTTATAAAATGAATAGTTTTGATGATTTAGAATTAACACCAGTAAAGAATATCTAAAAATATATAAAGTAACGTAAATTGAAGTGAATATTTTTTTAATTACGTCGATTTGTTATAATTCTAATATAACATATTTAATTATTTGAGTGAGATTAAATGTCCAAGATACTTGAAACATCAAGTGGAGAACATGTTCCTGAAATTAAAATGACTGTTAAAATGTTACTTAATAAATCAATTTCGATGTATGGGGCATCTGAAAGTGGGAAATCATATATTGTAAAATATTTCTTAGATCTATTAAGTTCAAAAGTCGAACAATTTCTATTAGTATCTCCTTCAGAACCTTCAAACCGATCATTTGAAAATACAATCGCAGCTCCTTTAATTCATTATGAGATTTCGAAATCAGATTCAAATGAAAAGAAAGATACTGAAGTTAAAAAAACTGTACGAATGTTGAAATGTATATTTGATAGACAAACAATGTTAACAACTATGTATTCGGTTGCAAATGATGTTAAAATATTGAAAAAAATATATAAAAGATTACCGAAAGAAGCACAAGATTGTGGTAATAAAGTATTTGAAACAATCAAAGATTCGACTAAACAATGGATTAAAAAAATTGAACGTACTTTTATTAATGATGAAGATAAAAAAAATGCACAAATCAAAAGTATTAATGAAATGCATGAGGAATTCATAATTAATGCGTATAAACGAGTTATATTACCATTTCGGGAGTATTTATTAATGAATGAACGTAATATATCGGAAAGTGAAGAGAATGCACTTTTATATTTGATTATGTCACCATATTTAGCTGCAATATTTGATGATTGTGCTGATTTATTAGATAAAGTTAAGAATGATGCTATTTTGAAGGCATATTTTTATCGTAATCGACATGTTATGCTTACGGCAATATATTGTTTTCAAAGTCTTAAAAATTTAGAATCTAGTCTTCGGGATAATACATTTATATCAGTATTTACATGTAAAAAAATGGCAACTAAATACTTTACCAATAAAACTAATGCATTTGAACCATCTGAAGTAAAAAAGATATTAAGAATTATTGAAGTTGTATTTAGTTCAGATCCGGCATCTAAACATCGTAAATTAGTATATATGCGTAATGATCCAGCTGGATATAATTTTTATCATCTAACAGCACCTAAAATTGAAAAACGATTATATGGATCAGGTGCATTAAATGAGTTTTGTGATAAAATAAAATCAAGGGAACATTCACTTGATAAAGGTAATCAATTCTATGATTGCTTCAAAAATAAATAAAACTTAATTGGTATTTTTTGTTACAATTATTGTATATTAGTTTTCCAGATTTTTTGAAATGTCACTTGATGTTAATAAATATGACAAAGTTTTTATTAGAATGTCTGAACGAGTTAATGCATTCTTCATAAATATATTCTATAATGGTATGTATAATGTCGCTAATAAGAATATTACATCTGAAAAAACTGCTATTGCCGATGAATATCGACGATTAGTTGGTAATTACGTTATGGCATTAAAAACGGTAAATAAGACATATGAATCTGAATGTAATAATTTATATAATTATTATAAAGAACGATGTCGAATAACGAATGATAAACTTAATATATTATCGTTTGACAGTTTTATTAAACATATATCTGATATGTTTGTTCCAGAATATTACATTGATGAATTTAATAAAAATAATCAAAATAGACACAGTATGGTAAATACTGTATTAGTTGATCTAGTTGCTGCTCTTGGAGTATATATGACAACACCGGATATGATGCGTAATATAATTGAGAAACGTAATTCAACGAATAAAGAAATTATTATAGATATTCAAGACCATTGTAGATCGATTATGCAGACAGCTAGAGAACGTATTCATAATAAATTTTTATCATCGAAAAGTGAAGCAAAAAATGCAGTATCATTGGATGTTATTAATAATATGAAATCGAAACTTAGGGAATTAGTTAAAATTAAAATCCAATATGAAACAATTATTGGATCCTATAAATCCAATGAACTTAAAGAATTGAATGTATTACGTGATGAAAATAAAAAATTACGCCAAATTGTAGAACTTATGATGGAAGAACGTAAAACCCGTTCTAAATCAAGACTTAAAGATATAAGTGAATCGGAAAGTGAATCAGAATCGGAAAGTGAATCGGAATCGGAGAGTGAATCTAGTTCAGATGACAAACCACCACCGATTCAGAATTCACAAGATAATAATGGAATATCGGATTTTGGACCATCTTCTCAGCTTGCAGAATCAAATGAAAGTATAGCGGAATTAGATCGCACGAAAGTCCGTAGAGCAAGGAATATGAATATTATGAAAGAGTTTCAAGATGAAGAAGATAATGATTTTTCAGGACTAATTTAAATATGGGATGTGTATTGTTTTTATATTATTTTTTTATTTTATATTATATAGTTAACAATGCCAGTCGATAAATCATACTTTACAGGATCTATATTTATTGATAATGTTATTAGAAATCCGTTTATAATTTCATTATTAATAACTGTATTAGCATTAATTATATTCTATGCAATTAACTCAAATACAAATCAAAATGTAAAAGATAAAATAAAAAGCGGATTTTGGTTATTAATAGTTGTCGCAGTTTTAACATCCATACATTTCGTTGCAGTCAAAAAATATTTCGCTTCTAATAGTATAACTCAAAATCTTCAAGATAGTGCTACTTTAATCAGTAATGAATCCAGTTTAACCGCTATAGATGAACCTCCAAAATTTGGTTCCTCAGAACGTAAATCTATTTTAATCGATCCGAATGATAATATCTCATCAAATGGTTCAAATGTGTCAAATGTATTGCCGAGTTCAGACGCAATTATAGGTGGATTACCATCATCAATATAAATTATATTTTGTTATTTATATATTATATCATTTGTTTTTTAATACCATAACAAATAACCATGACAAACATTACTATGCCTGATGATAGTATTATAAGTAAATTTGAGGAAACTGATATGGGTGATACATATAGCGATGATGTTGATCGAGATTATATGTCTTTTATGCGCGGTGAACTTATCGATCAAACACCAGATGTCGTACCGACCGCATATGGTGAACATGGAAATCCCAATCAACGCGGGGAAGTGTCTCGTAAAGTTCTTAATAACCGATTTAATGGAGGAACTCGACATGGTGAAGATTTCTTAGACACGGTACATGATGGTATTTTCCTCGGTGATATGGAAGCTGACCCACGTGGATTGGATCCTAATCCTAATTTTACAAGCCTACGTAAGCAGACGGCATCGAGATTTAAAGATCATGAGGTTATTATGGGTCATAACGTTGGTGCTACGGATTATGTGGAATTAGAAGGACCAAAAAATGCAGTTCGTGAACAGAAAGATCGGGTAGAGATGTTTATCAGAGAAAAGAAAAATATGAAATGGTTCAGTACATCAAAAGAAAATCAAAATCGACGGGGTCCAAAACTAGATTATTACGATAATGCAGCACGCGTTAAAACTCGAGATGGTATGACTGAAGGACTTAGAGGTCATGATAATGTAAAAAATATTGATCCACGCACTATATTAGATGATACTGATATTGGCCTATGGAAACATACACTGGCCGAAAAATTTAATCGATCAATTCAAACAGGTGTAACGCATGGTAAATTACCTATAACACATGATACAGGTATGTGGCGTAATACAAAAATTGCATCTCTTGCGGTACAAAAATATACAGATTATACGGGTGGTGGAAGAAGTAAATTTTCAGACAAATCTAAAGTTAATGAAAGTGATACAACACAACGATTTACATCAAGTAAAATATCGTCAAATCCCACAAATATTAAAATCGCAAATACAATGAAAACAATTATACATGTACAAGAAACACAAGCCAAGACTAAGTCCAAAATGAGTATGGATCCTGGGACAAAACGTCAAGATGATGATATTAGTCGGTTAAATTATAATACTCATCAAACTCAAGCAACTACAAAATCTAAAAATGGAATGATGGTTGGATCCAATTTAAATTATAAATCGGATGTACAAGCTGCAATTTTCAGTACTAAACAGACACAATTTACGACTGCCAATGCTCGTATGGCCGAAGCAAATAAAATAGTCGCAGTACTCGGAGGTAAAACTAAATCAAATAATCGTAAAACTCAAGATATGACTATTTGGGATCAATTACGTGGGAAAGATCAAAAATCTAATAATGTATCTAAATTTCGTATTGAATCCCGAGATATGGTCAAAGATAAATTCAATTCTATGTATAAAATCGCAGTACCATTAGTCAGTCATCTCACAGTTCAGACATATACATCCAATGGTAAAGATAATACAATGGGTTTAGTTAAAGAAAGTAAAATTGGAGGATTTACAAGTGTTGTTGATTCAAATATTACACATAGTCGTGGTCGTGGTAAAAAAGATAACTTTATTGGATTTAATAAACATGATTCAGAACTTGGAGATCATGATTCGAATGTTTTCGGTAATATTAATGCCACAGGTCGATCGGGTGGTAGTCATGGATTTGCAAAATCCGGACTTACATCTGGTAAACTCGTTGATAAAGGATTAGATGGTGATTTCGGAGACTCATTATCTTAAATAAAAAACATGAAAATCACAGTGACTCAGATGTTTTTTTTAGACTTAAATCTCTTACAATGTTAAGCCCACGAAACGGGATACCAACCTTTCATCGACCGCACGTTTGACCGCACGCGCGATCTCGATTGCGACTGCATTAAAATACAGTGTGAACGTGACCCTAGCGAACTTATCGACCTGGAAATCTCGATTTTTTGGAATCTCCACGTGTTGAACCAAAAGCTTGACACGTCGCGGTTTGCGCTTTTTGCGCAACGATGTACCCTTGACCATGGTGCAATGTATAAATAACTTAGAGTTAAAATATTCAAATTTGTTATTTTCCACTACACAAATGATGTGTGGTGATACAATCAGATACATTGCATTCGTCAGGTATGATATAATGGTAAAAAAACATAATATTATCATCCTGATGCAACTGTTATTCTTTGTATTTTTACAGATCGCATTCATCCTGGTGATCGTGATGAATACCACAAAATGGGCATTCATGACATTCTTCACATAATAAACCATCTCCTTTTTGTTGGGTATATCCTTGCACAATACCGTCAGGTAATGAACCTAAATTTAAATATCCATCCATACCATCGGGTTCCAGCTCTAATACAAGATTTTTACATCCAATACCAACACACTTCATACGTTTTACCGCTTCTTCGGCGTCTTCTACATTTTTATCAGCTGTTTCAAACAGTTTACTGAGTTTATCATATTCAATCTCGTCATTTTCGTCTTGTAATAACTTCTTAATTTTTTCAAGGTTTTTTTTGGCATTTTTCAATACGTCGCGTGGGTCTGACATGTTGAATCGATTAATGAAGAAAGGCTATCCTGCCGGATGGGCGCAGCAATCTTTCCGCTAGTTGCGGGATATTATACTGCTGTAAAATGCAGTAATTGGTCCGCTAGTTGCGGATATTGATCTGTGGCAGCCCAATGGACCCGCGCGCCGCGGAGATGCTATCCTGGCGGATGTATTTTAATAATAGAGTAAAAATATTCAAATTTGTATTTTATCTATACTTCAACTTTGTCGTGAGTTTCTTTAGGATTCTCCACAGGTGCATCAGTCTCATTCAGTTCCAATTTATCTGATATAAATTTAGTTGATAACTTGTTTACTTTATTAACAGCCTTTACGATTAAAGTATCTTTCTTCTCATACATACTTACCTTTTTTTGAGAATTGTAATATAACATAGCTAATATAACCAGAACAACAATCACAAGTGCAAATGCACCAGCACTAATCATTATAGTAAATTAAAATGTGACACTCAGGACTGTCATATATATATAATGTATAAAAATTTGAATTTGCTAAATTTGAATTTTTTGTGTTTAAGAAATTCACTAGAATCTTAACACGAAAGAAACGTTGTTTGTGCCATTCCCCCCCTTTCAACCATGGCCACCGACGCCGCTGCCGCGCTTGCCGAGTTTACGAAGAAGAAGGATGACGCCAAACAGGCGCGTGAGAAGGAGCAGGAGGCCCTCGATGCGGAGGAGCAGAAGCTGATTGACGCCGCGCGTAAGCAGCATGAAGTGCTCGGGTTGCTACTGGCGGCCCACGGCCACCAAGGCAGCACTGGATCGGTTCCCGCGGGAGCCGCGACGACACCGAGCTTCAACGGAGGAGCCCTGCGGACTGGTCGCGTCACTGGGTCGGCATGGTCGCAGATCGGAGCGCCCGCGGTCAGTGAGCCTGTGTGGCCAGATCGGCAAACGGACCCAGTCACGGCGGCGCTGACGGACACGATCCTGGATCCCAACACGGTGCGGTTCGAGAAATACTTCGAGAACTTCAAGAAGATGCAGGTGCCGACATGCACTGTCAAGGTCAACGGCAAGGTCGTCGAGATCACATTCAGCTTCGGCAACTTGCTTGTCCATGCGGAGGACATGTGGCAGCGGATGGGCATTAGCCCGAACAAGAAGATGACGGATCATGGCTTCGTCTACATGATCAGGATGGCTGCAGAGACTGTAGCCAAGTACTACGGTGAGACGCCGGAGCAGATCAAGACCGCGTTCATCGCGCGGTTGGCGCTCAACTTCTCCCGCCGGGCCAGGAACGGGAACACGCAGAAGTTCTCGGTTACGCAGGAGTTCATGCGTCACCATGCTCCGAAGCTGGCGCTCTCGGATGCTGAGCGCCAGTTGTTGACCACGGAAGTGATGTTCGATGGTACGGCCCGCTTCATGGCGGACTTCCTGTCCAATCGCGGCAGTGGTGGCAGTACCCACAACAGCGGTGGTGGTGGCGGCGCCGCCAACAACTACGCATCGACCAAGGTCAACAGCACCCACAACGGCGGCGGTGGCGGCGGCGGTGGCGGCGGTGGCGGCGGTAGCAGCGCCAACACCAACACCAACGGCCCGCGCTCATTCAAGCCCAAGGGCGACGGCAACGGCAAGCCAGAGAACGTGTTCATTGCGACGGGAAAACTCGTTGAGAGTCTCGCGGGCTGCCGCAGCCCAATCGTCGGCAAGGGGCCCAAAAATCCTGAGGGCCACAAGCAGGTGAGCCATGCGCTGAATGCATACCGCATTGGATTCAATCCGACGACGAAAGCCTTCTCGTCGCCCGACCTCAGCAGCGAGGAGATCGAATCTGTCCTCTGCAAGATCTTCAACCTGCAGACCCGCGCTGAGATCGCGGAATCCACTCGCGCAGACGCACAGCTTGCGTTCAAGAAGAAGCAGGACGAGGAGCTTGCGGCGCAGAATGCCGGTATCGGAGACGGCGGTGCATTTGCGGCACTCGCGGACGACGATGCGGCTGCTGCGGCTGTGGACGAGGAGACTGACGAGGAGACTGACAAGGAGACTGACGAGGAGACTGATGAGGAAACCACGGAGTATGTACTGCCGACATTCATCGCCAAGATGTTCAACTCTGTCTGCGAGGACAAGCGCAAGGAGATCTGCGCTGTGATCGGTGGCAAGTTCTCGATTACCTTTGATGGTGATAAGTACGAAGCCGCGGACGGTCGCGAGATCACGAATTGCAAAGAGATCGCCAAGATGGTGATGGACATGGCGTTTGAGATGATGAGTTTGTAAGCCGTCCATACAAATAGGCTGGAATGAGATTCCACCTGAACAACATTCTACCCACTGCAATGCAGATATGGGTAAGATTATTTTTTTAAAAAAATAATCTAGACGATGTATCATGACCATCATGGTTCGCACTAATTGATCTCCGCGTGACTTGATCAGAGATCGGGTTACAGCTTATAAATTCGCAGTGCCCAATTCCGTCTGACACCGGGTTTACTTTCAGAACTACAATTTGAGTCACCAACTCTGAATGCTACCCAATCACCCACATTAATCATATTTGGCATACCCTTCATATTTGGGCTACGATCGATATCCGTAGATCGAAAATATAAATTATCACGAAATAGTGCATGTTTGATAAATCCATATTTGTATGAACCTACACGTTTATGTGCGTTAAGAATTTGTACACAGATCCCACATAATCGGATATCCGTGATCACATTATTGTCTGTTTGACATGATGACGCATATCGGAAACATACTGGATATTTGCATCCCAATTTCATCCGAGAGATCCAGCAGTACGGATAATCGAGATCTGCAATCGCAATAATTATTATGTAATAGATATTACCATCCGAATTAGTTGACATGGATCCACGCGCCGTGGTATTATCATTTCTCGTAATTTTCACATTCTGTTCATCGACTAATTCGATAAATCCGTTTCCAATCCTATAAATAACAGGACTACGTTGATTTGGTACACAGAATAGGTTCTTCATAAGGGGTGGTACAGACCATTTCCCAATTTTGAGTTTGATGACTATGGACATGGCTGCTGATTGTACACCAAATTGGTCCAGTAAATGTTGATATGATTTGTTAAACCGTAAAAAATCAAATTTAACAATACAGCCCAATGGGCCCGCGCGCCGCGGTAGTACTATCCTGCCGGATTTAGCAGTAATCTTTCCGCCAGTTGCGGGAGATTATTCTGCCAAATTATGCAGCAATGGACCCGCGCGCCGCGGTACTACTATCCTGCCGGATTTAGCAGTAATCTTTCCGCCAGTTGCAAGAGATTATTCTGCCAAATTATGCAGCAATGGGCCCGCGCGCCGCGGTACTACTATCCTGCCGGATGTTTTATGTTGTACTAACTTTAAGTATCATATCGAATAGAACATCCCAAATAGGTGTAAATAGATGTTTTTCATTAAGTATAGCTTCGCATTGCGCCATATAATCACTCATGGCATCAATTGCAACTTCTTTCCCATATTCGTTTGCATAGTTCCATCCAGGTTTACCACTTGATTTACGTGCTGCATCCTGAGCCATATCGGATATATCATCTGCGATTTGATATGCAGTACCGAAGTATGTTCCAGCTTTTCTGATTGTTGGAATATCATGTAAATTACCACCTGCAATAGCCCATCCACTAACAAAAGCAATTTCGAAAAATGTTGCTGTTTTTAGTTGAACCATTTTTAACATCGCATCTGGGCCATATGTATCTGTTAAATCTTTCACAGCGAGCGATGAATCCATAAATTGACCACATGCTGCACCTAATGCTCCCATTGAATTACTTATTTCATTACAAATAATCATACCAACATTATCTATATTCTTGAATTCCGGACAATTTTCACGAATCCAATCTATTTGCTTTATTATATTTTGATATGATGCCGATGCTAGTGATAATGCCGTCATATATGCCGTCGCAGGATTATATATTACATGTAATGATGGATTGCCACGACGTTCGGAATCATCATCAAATACCGGCATATCATCAATAACTAATGATGCTGTGTGCATATATTCAATACTTAATGCGGCATCAGCGGGATCAATTATAATCGAATTTAGATTTTTCATCGTAGCTCTACATATCTCCATTAAAATTATCGGACGTAATCGTTTCCCATGTTTCAATATATATGTACACGCATCTGATAATTTGGATTTAGGTCCAAATTCTGATAAACTACATGCTTTAGTAATTAATTGATTAATTTCGGCTTGATATTCCGTAAATGTTTTTTCTTTAAGAATTTTTAACGGATTATAATATCTTAAAACACCATTTCTAGGAGTAGATGCACGTATATTATTAATTCTAGTACCTAAATGTTTTGTTATGATGAAATTTATGAATTTATCCGATTTTAATGGAATTATAATTATAGCACAAATACATATACACATACATATAAAAATTATATACATTGCCATATTATTTAATTGGACCTTAGTAATAAGTCCCCACAACTTTATCAAAATAAACTATATATATATATGATATTTTTTATAATTGATACTTAATATATATCATGTCAGATAGGCGCAGTAATAGTTGAGAGATATGATTCTGCAAGCAGCAATAATGGCGGAATATTATTCTGCCTGATGGGCGCAGCAAAAAATGCAGTAATTAGTCCGTTAGTTGCGGGATATTATTCTGCCAAAAATGCAGTAATGGGCCCGCGCGCCGCGGAATACTAATGGGCCCGCGCGCCGCGGAATACACACTTAATTTTATGTACTACTTTTAGTTACTGCATAAAGTGGTTGTATATATTGATTAAATTGTTTAAATAAACTTTTCCTCTGATTAGAGCCTAATTTATCAATAGGCATACGCGAATTTATCGATAAAACATCTAATTCATTAATACGTGTTATAGTTTTTTTAATATCATTGGGTAACATTTTCGGAGTTTGGTCCATTTTTTTGTAATGTTGTGATATTAATATCTGATAATAATATGAATTTAGAAACAACTATACAGAATAATAACAGTACTAATAAAATTGTAAATAATAAAAAATTCTCAGGATGCTTAGACATTTTCGAACATCTATATACTATTATCATGTAAAAAATATACTTTTTACATTAATGCAATCTCATGCGATGCGGATATTATTCTGCAAAAACCCGCAGTAATCTTCCCGTGCGATGCGGATATTATTCTGCAAAAACCCGCAGTAATCTTTCCGTGCGATGCGGATATTATTCTGCAAAAACCCGCAGTAATCTTCCCGTGCGATGTGGATATTATTCTGCAAAAACCCGCAGTAATCTTCCCGTGCGATGCGGACATTATTCTGCAAAA
>Ga0208088_1000138_pt1 | contig 11916 bp, 7 predicted proteins | sample LakMenEpi02Apr12_FD_150661 | JGI IMG/M metagenome (GOLD analysis project Ga0208088, IMG submission 150661) | Freshwater microbial communities from Lake Mendota, WI - 02APR2012 deep hole epilimnion (SPAdes) | ecosystem: Environmental > Aquatic > Freshwater > Lake > Epilimnion/Euphotic zone ...
GGGGGGGGGGGGGGAAAATATTTATGCCTGGAATTGCAATGGTGCAATATTTGATTTTAGTTTAGATTTCATATTTTGCAACATATTCGGATCAAGTGCTAATTTATTTATTGGAACATTGCTGACAACCGGATTAACGCTTTGGACTATTACATTCTTTTTTTGTATTATTGGTTCATTTATTATAGGATAATCATCAGGATCCTTTTCGCGCAAAATATCTATCAACATTTTCTTTTTATATATTTTCGAAAAGGGAATAATTACAATTTGGTGCGCAATCCAAATAGGATATACTTGGCCGTCATTTGTTATACTGATACCCGAACATTCAATGTATTGAACTGTATTATTATCTAATTTTAAATGCGTAATATCCGCTTTTGCTCCTGTGTTTAATGTCATTAATGTCATTATTGAACCATCTTTGTCAGTTATAACCCTAAGTTTAAACTTAAACGCCGGGTCTGCATCATCTGATGCAATTAGTGCGGAATTAAATGTAAAATTTATTTGTTGTGGTTGCTGTTGCTGCGATGTTGATAATTGCATTATTACATTTTTTATAAGTTTTAAATGTGCTATGCATACCTCTTCAAATTTTTCTATAAAGGTTGCAAATTCTAAATCTTCAGGAATAGAAACTGAATAATTATACTGTCCGTTTTTTCTATTAGTTCCTGGTTGCGAAATGCGATTACACGAATAACATATTTTTAACTTAGGCGTTTCTATTATTAACCCTTCATTTAATGCAATGTAGTGTCCATTAGCATATTTAACTGGTTTTTTAAACTTAATTGTTGTAAAATCCACATCAGTATAATTCATTATTATTAATTATTAATAATAATTTATTTATTGGTTCATATATGAGTGACAGTTATAAACAATATAGTTATACTGGCCCCACTGAGTTATGGGACAACTTTACTGGGAGGTATACCACATTAACAAAAACACCAACCGGAGTTTTTTTTAATTCAAGTTCAGATAAAAACGCAAAAGTTTCAGGCATGCTTCTTGCGTCTAAGGTTCAGGGGTATAAGTATAAAACTTACATTGTAAAAGTAATCGCGGCGGCGCTCACGCCCGGTGCAGAGCCGTATATTTATACCGGCTTTTCCCAAGCGGTCGGTGATAGAGAAATAATAGGTCCGGCAAATTATTTGGGCGAGTATAACGAATATATTGTGAAGTTTATACTCCCCGAGACTCGCCTCTTTGATGTTGGGGTTTTGTTTAGTCAGAAAAACATAACAACTCATAGTGTTGCGGTTAACTCATTGTCATTATATTGCGTTGAAGATGATTTCTATGTTTTGACGCATAAAGATACTGAAATAGATAGTATTAAAAATTTTACAGGCGATAGTATAACCGCTAAAACCTTAAATGTAAATCAAATTAATTCCATTGGTGAAAGTAGTATAACAATTCCAAACATTTTATGTCAAACACTTACAGCACAGGCAGAAGTTATTGTTGGTGGCGGTGGGCTTTCAGTGCAAGGGAGTGCAAGTATAACCGGAAATATTAGTGCAAATGGTCTAATACTAAATCCTGATGGTATTGGAATAACCGGGCCATGCGATATTAACATTGCTGGCATAATTAATTGCAATTCAATTGGAATTTCTGCTAATGGGTCTCTTGAACTTGATAACGGTGATATTAGAACTAGTGGTGGTGCTATTTATACAAGCGGTGGTTCAATTATCACAGGTAGTGGTTCAATTAGCACAGGAGGCGGTTCGATTAGTATAGGAGGCGGATCAATTAGTGCTACTACCGGAAATTTTACTACTGTTAACGGCACTGTTAGCGCCAACAGTATCATATCTACGGGGACAATTACTATTGCAGGTATCGCAACAATTAATAATTTGTTAACAGTAAATCCTACTTCTATAGTTAAGGGGCTTGCAATAAATGGCGCCGGAAAATGCATACTTTATAACGGCCTTAATTTAAATGGCCCGCTTACGGTTATAGATGGCACAGGTGCAACTGGAGTTGCAGGGTCATCATTATGTGTCAAAGGTATTACCGGCATTTCAAATAATGACTTAACTTCAAACGGATATTTGCCGTTGTGGTATAACCCTACTACAGGAATACTCGCATATAATACGGGGCCATAATCGTAATTGAAAAATTATTATATTTGTATTACATTATGACGGAATTAGACAAAACATTTGAATTATGGATCAATGATAAATGCCCTACAGATTTAGATGATGTTATTGGCAATTCTTTTTTTATAAAAACCATAAAAAATTACATTCGGCATAATAGAATGCCGAATTTATTGTTATATGGTCCCGAAGGAACAGGTAAAAAAATGATTGCAAAGTTAATAGCGAAAAAATATAACGGTGATTATAAAATAATATCTGCGACTATTAACAAGAGTAAAGATGTAGTTGTTGTCAATATGAAAAGCAAAGACACGTTTGACTGCATAAACATAACCGCATTCGCACAAGCGCGGAATAAGATAGAGTTTGGTGATAAAATGAAGATTATTATAATAACAAATTTTGATGAAATGACACTTGAAGCGCAAAATGCATTAAGAAGTATAATCGAAACGTATGCACATAGCGTTCGGTTTATTATAACAACTACTAATATAGAAAATGTAATAGCGCCATTACAAAGTAGGTTTAATACCTTTATCATAAAAAGGCTATCTGATAAAAATATTAATCGTATTATAAAAAACCTTGTTGATTTACCCCAAGTTCTTATTGATACCATTTGCACATTATCTGACGGCGATATTAGGCAAATATTTAATTATATCCAATTACTATCTGGATGCACAAAGGAAAGTGCAACATCTATGTTTAACTCTATTTTTAAATTACCTGAAATGTCCTTATTGGAAACGTTATTAGATTCGATTTATATCGATAAAAACGCACATAAATGCATGGAAATTGCGTCAATGTTAAGGTTAAAAGATTATAACGCGCAATTGACACTTACTCTATTTAATAAAATGTTGGTATTACGTAATGTCAGCATAACAGATATATATTATTCTTCAAAACTAATACTAAAATGCATGGATCCGCGCGTTCATTTTATAACACTAATTAATAAATTAATTATTAACAATATATGACAACTCATAAAATCAAGATAAATAAAAATGTTGCTATTGTCAGGCGTAAATCTGCATTAATTATTTATAAATTTTTCGTTAATACTAAACTAAAAAATTTAGGTAATACGTGCTTAATAAATTTATGTATTAACGTCGCCGATTATTATACAATGAAGGATACCAATAAGATATGTTTATGCTATTTATATTGCCTTGAAGATTATGGTGAGATATACGCTTTTGACATACGAACTTTGCATCTTGCTTATACCAAAAAAATATTTATTAATCCGTATTCAGGCAATGTTATAAATAACGCGATATTTGAACATATCGCAAAAAAAATTAGTTTTTTAACCCTTTTGGGGTTTCCTATTATATATGAACAACTTTGGATGGCGCCATCACATAACGATATTATATATAAAATGCATATGTTAGACTTTGATATTAAAAAATGTTGGATACAATGCATTTCTCTTGCTAATATTAAAAAAATTTATCTTGAATGTTATTCAAAGTATACAAGATTAAATAATGCAATCAGGTATAACATATCAAAAACATTATTTGAGCAATTTCCTACTAAGAAATCATTGCGGATTTATTTGAACAATATTATAACCCACGAAGAGGCCATCAATCTTTTATTTTTATTATTAGATAAATTTATATCAGATGGTAAAAATAAAGAGTATAAAAAAATAGGTGCTATGCATTTTTTACAAGCAGTAATAAAACATGGGCATTCTCGTGAATTATCTAATGCGTTTTTTTATTTAGATTAGATTAGATTAATCTTAATCTTAATCTTAATATAAAGTGAATATTTATTATATTATTATAGTCATAATGCTAAAACACGGGAAAAGATGGTCGCAAGAAGATCTTTCTGAAATGAGTAAATTATACTCTGCTGGAAAAAGCATAAAATATATCGCTGAAAAACTCAACCGGTCAGAAACCGCTATCCAATCAAAGATAGATATTGTAATAGGAATTAATATTTCAGAAGATATATTAAAGGAGTTATCCGTTGATATTAAAGGACTAATGGCGAAGTATAACTTAGATATTAGATGTTTATTTTTATACATAAACAAAATTAAGACACAATTAAATACTGAAACAGATTGTATTCCTGAGGTTGTTCTTGATGAACCCGTTATTTCTGGAGAACCCGTTGTTCTTGAAGAACCCATCGTGGCTGATAATTTAAAAATTATGGCCGTTGAGGTTGATAATGATATGCCCAAAGAGTTATGCATTCCTGAGATTAAGGTTATCGAATTAGATATAAGTCCAAGTCCAAGTCCAAGTCCAAGTCCAAGTCCAAGTCCAATTATAATTATAAAAACAGAACCAGAAAAAAATCTTAGTGATGTTTTTATTCCACGAAAACAGTTATTACAGAAGATAGATAAAAAGATAGAAGAGTCTTCGCCTGTTTCTGTTGCACCATCATTATTGTTGACAGAATGCCAAGAACGCGCCATTGCATTTTTTAAACTCAAAAAATCAATGTGTATTACAGGGCCGGCAGGAACAGGTAAAACATTCGTTCTTAATTACATTAAGAAATATTGTATAACAGAAAAAATAAATTATGGAATGACGGCAATGACAGGAGTCGCCGCTGCATTAATTTCAGGTCAAACGTTGCACTCATGGACGGGTCTCGGGCTTATTAACAAAGAGGTCGGCCATATGATTAATACTATAAAATACCGGAAAAATTTATTTAATAAATGGACAACGGTTGAATTGCTAATTATTGACGAAGTTTCGATGATGGAAATCGGGCTTTTTGAGACATTAAACTACATCTTCCAAAAAATACGAGGCAATACTCTATTTTTTGGTGGTGTGCAGATCATCCTATGCGGTGATTTTGCGCAATTGGCGCCCATTAGGTCATCTAATTATATATTTCAAAGCAAATTATGGATTGACAATATTGCCAATAATACCATATATTTAAACAAAATTATGCGACAAGATGATCCGGTTTTTATTAAGATATTGTCTGAAATCCGACTTGGCAGTATTACTGAAGAAACACGAGATATATTAAACGGGCGAATTATTAAATATGATCCAAGCATTGATGCAAATGGTATTGAACCAACGCAACTGTTTCCTCATAAATCAACCGTGGCCGAAATAAATAGCACAAAATTGAGTGAATTATTAACAATATATCCGCAACTGGATTTCTTAGCAAAGGACACTGTCCAAAATAAAGCCACTAAAAAAATCAGTCCGGCTAAGGCGGATCAAGTCAAATTATTAGAAGACAGAATTGCAGGAAAACTCATTTTCGCAAAAAATGCGCAAGTTATGTTAAAGATTAATTTAAATACTTCACATGGGCTTGTAAATGGTTCCCGCGGGGTTATACTTGATGCAGTTCCTAATGGGTTATCTGTATTATTCGATAATGGGCAAGTTGTAAATGTTATACCGTGCGAATTCTTAATTGAAACAACTACTGATATAATTAAACGTGTCCAAATTCCATTAGAACTTGCATGGGCAAGCACTACACATAAAGCACAAGGTTCTACTATTTCAAAGGTAATAACTGATATGCGCGATATATTTTGCGACGCTCAAGGATACGTAACTCTGTCGCGCGTTAAATCATTAGATGGGTTATTTCTGATCGGGATTAATTATGACAAAATTACTTGCAATGAAAAGGTGATTGCTTATTATAATAGTCTTGAAAAGGGCGAAGTTAATGAAGGCTTGATTGATATAATTCCTGGCATAAATTTCGAAACATTGGCGCAGGTTGAACATGCGTTTAGTTCATGTATGATATAATACTGTTTTAGTTTCATATATATATCTTTTGTAAGACCTTAGCAACTTTGATTATATGTTAATTGATTATTAATATTAACATTATATAAATAATGAAAGTTGCTAAGGTCTTGCAAAAGATAATTAATTACGACAACATTAAAAATTTATGTGAAGATATGGACAACGATGGTCCTATTGAAATATTTATAATAGAACCGCAAATATGTAATATTGATTTGATTGAGAATATTATTACATTAAATCGGTGGGATTGTTATAACGGAATATATTCCGTATTTCCGTCCGATAGTTTATCTAGGCAAAAAATGATGCAGTATAACTATGTCATTTATAACAATAAAACCAAACAATTTATGAATAAATATTTTTTTACAAAAGAGTTTTACTGTCATAAATTAATTAATGCATAAAACTTATTGCAATTATCAAGGTTTTCTTTGTGAAGAGGCAATAAAGAAAACAACAAAGAACAAGTAATTGTTTTAAGCATCTCAAAATCGGCTTTAGTGTTCCGTGATAAAAAATACGTTTCAAACTCGGCTAACATCTTTGTTTTATAATCAAGACTAATCGGTTTATTGTTCAAGATTGCGTCGTATCCAAGCAAAGATTGATAAATCTTTGCCCAATCGTATAACCAATCGCCATAAATTGTTTCAACGTCGCCAAGTTTGCCCCTCATATCAAACATTTTTATTTTAGAATAGTTGTTAATCATAATATTAGTAAAAACCGGGTCTCCATGAATGCATGAGATACGCCCTAAATTATTCGCGGAATAATGTTCCAAACGCATGGTTATTACATCATAACAAGACTGCGACTCAGGAAATAATGCATAAAATTCGCGATTAGATGTATACCTTGAACATAATTTGTCGGTATAATTTGCATAAATATTAAGATCATGTTTAAGGCAGAAGTCAGAGTCAAAGTCAAGGTTAAAGTCAATGCCAGGAACTATCTTTTGTATTCTTGTTATAGTATTCAAAATATTGTTTAGCATAATTGGCGTAAGTAGTTCGGATAGGTATAACGAAGAAACAGAAACCCCTTCAATTTTTTCTATTACGTAATACATAGAATCTGGCTCCAACGAGTAATCGATTAACAAAGGGAAAATATCTTTTAATTGTGGATGTATATTTAAATACCAATAAATCTCGCCAGAAAGGGTATACCTTGATGTTTTAGTAATAGTTTCTATTGAAGAATGCACAATTTTGTTAAAACTTCTTGGCGCAATTGTTGCTGCCGAGGAATACCAACCCAAATACTTTTCTAAATCTACGCTTTGATGATTAACGGCCAAATCGTCTATGTATGCATCTGCATATGGTTTTCCAAAATATATTTCATCGTAAGGGATGCCAAATTTGGTTAAAGTGTCCATTGTTTGTTGGCCTACATCCGCAACTACTTTGCCAACATTGCCATTATGCGTTTTCATTCGACGCGCGGTATAAATAATAATAGTATTTCCAAAGCGGTGCAAATATTTTAAAAAGTCAATGTTTTTTTGGATTGGCAAAACAGTAGAATAATCTCCAGGAATAACTGGCGAGGTTATAAGTGTATTATCTAAATCGAAACAATACCTCTTTGGTTTAATAACCATTTGGTTATTATCACAAGTAATTTTTGGATAATTATAATAAAAATTCTGCACCTGTAAAGGTGTTCCAAGACATATAAAGTTCTTTTTATCTATATTAATTGCATTTATTTTGATGCCACTTGATATCATTGTTGATATTATTCCTGAAATGTATCGTTCATACATGTTGTCGGTGTTAACGAACTGATGTGCATATTTTTGTAATAGTTTCCATGATGCAAAACCATATGCACCAGAACATGCATTATCTGATATTTTAATTTTTTCGGCAATTGCGGATATATTGTTGTTTTCATGGATAACATATGAATAAATAGGCTCTTCGTGGGAACTATTAAAAACAAAAACGGCGTTCTGATTGTTCCACAATTTAATAATGTCAATATCTCTATAAAAATTATCACCGTCTAAACATAAAACAGGGCAATCATCACATGATAACTTTGAAAGCGCAAAGGCAATGGTTTCCGCCGCACCATTAGTGTTTTTTTCTAATGGCGCAAACATAAAAGAAAAATGCGGATAATCTTTTTTTACCTTTTCTTCAAAATAATAATTTTGGTATTCTTTATTATATGGGATATAAATGGTATCAGTGCTATTTATTTTTATACAATCAAGTAAATAGTATAAAATACATTTCCCGAAAACAGGAATAAGTGCTTTGGGTTGTAAATAGCCCGATTGTTTAAACCTATCTCCTATTCCACCTAATGGCACCAAAACTATACGAGATTGCATTATACATATGATATTATAATAAAATCGCGATTATAACCCCTGTGTCATTTTTTGTAAATTAATATATCTCTGCGCCATTTGAACAAATGTCTGATATTGTTGGCTATTTGTTTCAATGTCAACCTTTGTTAATGGGTTTAAAGATTGGATTACATTTGTTAATAAATGCCCGCGCGAAACGAGTATTTGCAATTCTTTTATTATTTTTTGCCAGTTAACATTATTTGATAATTGTTGTTTAACAGTTAATAAATTTTGAACAACTTGCGTGTCATTGCTCGATCGTAATGTAGGAGTGTGCGTATCAACAAGTCTGCGGTTTAATCGTTTATTTTCGTTAAGCAATTTCGCATTTTGTTCTTCTGTTTTTACGTAATTAGGGTCTCGCGCTAACTCTTTCTTTTCATATTTTGCTATTAGTTTGCCAGCTATCGTTCCATAACATAGAGAATAATCGACGTCAGAGGCTTTTAGTTTGTATAAACTTTCTGTAGTATCATTTGAGTATAACAAAGCATGTTTATTTATAGTGTTAATATCTAGTGTAGATGGACATTGCAAATCTTGCGCCCATTTCGCATTAATACTATCTATTTTATCTTGTTCGGGATGGGCAAGATTATTAATTGGGCCAATGTAATTCGCCATTTGAAAGTTATAAATATTGCCTGTAATTGTTATACTCTCCTTTGTAAAATCTTCATTGGTTTGCGATGCATAACTCGCGACTTGCACTGCGTTTAAATAAATAGTTATTTTATTTTTTTCGTATGTTTCATCGTATTTATACCAGATGTTAATAGTGCTAATGCGGACAATATTATTTGTGCCCCGCATTAATGTCATGTCATTATTTATTTTTAATGTAATCTTTGAATTTGAAGTAGAATAATATGTTTCATTTGGTCCAAGTGGCTTAAACCAAAATGATATTGCCCGTGTCTTTGCTATATTCTGAGGCAATTTATTTACAATGACAATCGGCTCTGTTTTTAGACCGGGTATTAATGCTAGTTTCATATCAACGTCTGAATAGTTTTGTTGCATAACAATATCCGCATGGTTATATATCTTAATGTTTTCAACGACATTTGCACTATTTATTTTTATATCTGAGTTGTTATAACTTGGAATAGATGTCAATAACGTGCGCTGAACTAATTGGTTTTGAAAATATATTTCAACATAAGAAATGTCCATGTCTTTTGATTTAAGCAATTGATAATTATCCGGCAATTTTTTAACATCTGCTTTTTGTGTGCCTTTTTTCGTGGTTTCGTAGTATTCCTTTGAGTTGTCGTTGGTATAATAAAAAGAGCCATTGTCTGTTATGTAATTCCACCCGGTAGCCTGCGATATTTTTGCTTTTATTATAAGTGCGATTGACACTTTTTTGCCACGGGGCATTTGCACATTTGTTAATATGTTTTCAGTGCCGTTTTTTGTTGTTATCGTAGCCATTAATTTGCCTTCATGAATGCAAATCATAGGCATGAGATTTTTATTGAAAATTTCAATATCGGGTTCATTTCCTGGAACACTACAATCAAAAGTTAAAGCCATAGATTTTATACTAAGTAATGGTAAAACCGCGTTTTCAATAATTCCCTTATTCGCGGTTAAATCCACGCTTATTTTTTTGTATAGCGAAGCAATGTTTACAAGCGGTGGTGTTTCTTCGCCGAATATGTTTACTGCCGTAATCTGCAACCAATCCGTGCCTTCCAACATTATTTTTACATATCTTGCATTTACGTTTATGCCCGAATAGGTATAACTTGGCATTGATTCCTGTTGAAATATTGTTTTTACTAAATTTTGCGCATCATCGTATAAATAAATATTGAAATTAGAAAGCCGTTCTTGGCAACAATCGCGCCGATTTATTATACTAATTTTGTTTATATTAATTTGTTTTAATAGTTTAACTTGCCACCATGGCTGCGCTTCTGGTTGCGTCATTGCGAATGTATTTGCATTTCCATCAATGGCGTTTTCTGCATGGTATTGTAGCAAAGTATAGTCCCCAGATCCCGTCCAATCAGATGACATTGAAACAGACCCTGTTTTAGCCCAATCAATATTTTTAACTAAATTAGTCTGTTGGCCATATATTTTGACTGATGATATACTTAAATAATTTGTATCACGCAACATTATTTTGACAGAACGGGCGACAATGTTAATATCGGGAATAGTATAACTCGGCTGTGATTTTAAAAAATAAAAAGTGCCTACTTGTGCATTTGCACTATCATAAAAGAATATATCAAAATTGGCAAGGCGGTCTTGAAATGCATCTTGTCGGTTTGCAAAAGACATCTTTTCTATGTAAATATCTTGAGGCAATACAACTTGCCACCATGGTTGCGCGGTTAATTGGGTCAATGTATAATCAGACACTGAACCATTAATTGCGGAAATGGCGAGATTACTTGATGATTCTGCCGAAGACATTGTTGCAATTCCTTGTCGGGCCCAATTTACATCAAGGCCATTTCCGTATTTGTCGTATAACGTATATGTATCGGGATTATACGACAATGCAACAGGCTCGTATAAAGTATTTTGCTTTGGCATAATTATGTATTGATTTGTAGTTGTTGATTGGAATGATACCGCATCACCAAACGACACTGTCTTTTGTGGGCCTTTTATAATAAAAGGCGTTGCCTGTGATTTAATAGTGTTTAATGTTAATTGTCCGTTCAATATTTCAAAATATAATAAATTCCATGTGCGGATTAACACTGTATCTCCCGAGTTAATAGCGTTAGTTGCGCTATTTAACCCCGCTTGACTATTTATGTTTTCAAAAGTAAACAACTCATCCGTTGCATGGTTTTCTATACTATCGGGTTCATCGCGGGGCCCGCCTGCAACAATTGATCCTGTAGCATCTCGTGCAAACAAATAATTACTGTTCCATGCCCACATCAAAACTATATCTCCGTATTTTATGGCTCTTTCACCAGAAGCAAGAATTGACTCATCTTCTTTTATTGCTGCGGCTGAAGGAATTTGGTAGCCATAAATTTGGGCATTCGTTATGGTTAAAGAAGAAATATTTGTGCTTGACACTATAATCGAATTTGCAATAATGGCGAGGTTTAGGCTATTTACTGAAGGGGTTGTATAACTTACCTTATTCAATACGTTTCCGTTTTCATCGGCATAACTAATATAATACGATGTTTGAGACGGCGTTGATGTTTGAGATGGCGTTGATGTTTGAGACGGCGTTGTTGATACGTTTCCTATTATAACCCGATCAATATATGTTTTTCCTGGAAACGAAACCTTCCACCATGACATTTCTGAGTTAGTAATACTCGAATTGCCTTGCACAGCAGACTGTGCGAGATTTACAGAAGCAGATGCGTTTGAAGATTGGGTCGCCGTAGCGACATTGTTCAATAATACTATTGGGTTATTACCAGTAGAAACTGCCGAAACTGCCGAAACTGCCGAAGATGCTGTGCCGAATACTTGGAACTCGGCCATATTTAACAATCCGGTTTTGTTCATAGTTATTCTTATTGTTTTGCCGACGACATTTATTCCAGAAAATACTTTTTGGCCAATTACGGGCCCGGGTGTATTTGCA
>Ga0208088_1000139_pt1 | contig 11882 bp, 8 predicted proteins | sample LakMenEpi02Apr12_FD_150661 | JGI IMG/M metagenome (GOLD analysis project Ga0208088, IMG submission 150661) | Freshwater microbial communities from Lake Mendota, WI - 02APR2012 deep hole epilimnion (SPAdes) | ecosystem: Environmental > Aquatic > Freshwater > Lake > Epilimnion/Euphotic zone ...
GTCCTTATTCATTAGTTACCCAACAACCTTTAGGGGGGAAAGCTCAACATGGAGGTCAAAGATTTGGTGAAATGGAAGTCTGGGCACTTGAAGGGTTTGGTGCATCTTTTACCTTAAAAGAACTTTTAACAATTAAATCTGATGATATGCAAGGAAGAAATGAAACTTTAAATTCTATAATTAAAGGTCAACCAATACCAACTTCTGGTATACCAGAATCTTTTAAAGTTTTGGTTCAAGAATTACGTTCAATTGGATTAGATCTAAGTACGTATCGAATTGATGAGTTTAGTTCAGACGAATCTTATGAAATTGAATTAAATTTAATTGAAAAATATAATCCATTACTAAAAACATTTTCTCATACATCGAATATAAATAATATTTCATTTTAAAAATTTAATATGATACGCTCTGAAAAAGAATTTGATTATATAAAAATAAAATTAGCTTCTCCTATGAGAATCTTACAATGGTCCCAGAGAAAATTACCTAATGGACAATTTGTAGGAGAAGTTCAAAAATCGGAAACCATTAATTATCGAACATTTAAACCTGAGATGGATGGTTTATTTTGTGAGAGAATTTTTGGGCCAAGTAAAAGTTTAGAATGTGCATGTGGTAAATATAAAAGAGTTCGATATGAAGGTTTAATCTGTGAGCGTTGTGGAGTAGAATTAACTGAATCAAGAGTTCGACGACATAGAATGGGTCATATTAATTTAATTTATCCTGTTACACATGTTTGGTATACTAACAGTCGACCAAATTATATAGCCTTATTACTTGAAGTTGAGCAATGTGAAAAAAGATTAGATACTGGGTGGACAGAATTTGCTAATCCAAGAGATAATAAAGAAAAGGATAATAAAGATATCCCTGAATATCCTTCTTCCCATATTGAATACCGTAATTATCTTAGAAGCCCAAAAGCCCTTTTAAATTGCAAAGAATTTCTTAAAAAAAAATCAAAAGCAAAAAAATCTAATATTGTAAATTTTTATGATGAAAGAATAAAACGAATAAAATTAGCATCTCTTGCTTATTTTATTGCTGAAGATGAGATTGCTTTTTATGGGCTTCATTGGGACTTACAACAATATAGACGTTGTCGGGAATTAGGATTTACAGGTTACCCATTAAAACCGCATTCAAAATCTTACAATAGGCGTCGTAACACGCCAAAATATTTATTAAGATCGACACCAAATTATCTAATTGGTGCTGTTTTAATCAAACGTGAATTAGAAAAATTAAATCTTGAGCAAGAGATAATTAAAACACGCAATTTTATTACTCTTTGTAGCAAAGTACTTCATAAAGAACAACCATTTTATAATTTTTCACATTGGGCTAAAAAATGGGAATATCAACGAATTTATAAATTACGAGATCAATCCATTAAACGAATTCGTATTTTGGAAAATTTATTAACGACAGGTGCAAACCCAGCATGGATGATTATAACTATATTACCTGTTATTCCCCCTGCATTAAGACCAATGATTCAACTAGAAGGAGGACGTTTCGCGACATCTGATTTAAATGAATTATATAGAAGAATAATTACACGTAACAATCGTCTCCTTCGATTATTAGAAATTGATGCACCTCAACTAATTATTCGAAATGAGAAACGAATGTTACAAGAGGCAGTAGATACATTAATTGATAATGGTAAAAGAGGTAAAATTGCCTTAAGTGCAAGTAATCGTCCATTAAAATCATTATCCGATATCATAAAAGGAAAACATGGGCGTTTCCGTCAAAATCTCCTTGGAAAACGAGTAGATTATTCTGGACGGTCCGTGATTGTTGTAGGACCCAGTTTGAAATTAAATCAATGTGGTTTACCTTACGAAATGGCCATTGAATTGTTTCAACCATTTATAATTCGTGAATTAATTAATCAGGGGTTAGCAAGCAATATGAAAGTTGCAAAAAACTTACTCCAACAAAATGAACCAATTATAGATCCTGTACTTGAGAAAGTCTTATCAAATCACCCTATTTTTTTAAACCGAGCACCAACATTACATAGATTAGGAATACAAGCTTTTGAGCCTATTATCGTTCAAGGGCGTGCTATTAAACTTCATCCTTTAGTTTGTTCAGCATTTAATGCTGATTTTGATGGGGATCAAATGGCTGTGCATGTTCCTCTTTCATTAGAAGCTCAAGCAGAATGTTATATGTTAATGTTAGCGCCTTATAATTTTTTATCACCTGCAAATGGCGAGCCGATTATTATGCCAAGTCAAGATATGGTACTAGGTTGTTATTATTTAACTGTAAATAATATTACTGGATTACTAGGTTCAGATCATTATTTTGCTGATTTAAACGACGTCATATTAGCCTATAATCAAGATCAAATCGAAATTCACACAGCAATTTGGGTTCGATATAAGCATAAAATTTCTAAACCTTCAAATTTTATAAAAAAAATTAGCTTAAAAGATGGAAGTTATATTGAGTATTATGAAAATGTTCAAATTCGTAAAGATAAAAATAATAAAACTATTGTTCAATACTTACAAACTACAACTGGACGTGTACTTTTAAATTATACGATTCAAACAACCTTAAGCCTTAATTAAAATATTTGAATTCAAGAAAAAATTAAGTAAAAGAATTATGAGAGATTATATTTATCAAAATACACTTATTAATAAAAAACAATTAAAAGAATTATTAGCATGGAGCTTTACAAAATATGATTCTATGCAAGCTTCTTTATTAGCAGATGAGCTAAAATATCTTGGATTTAAATATGCAACACAAGCTGGTATCTCTATTAGTATTGAGGATTTAAAAGTTCCAGCTACAAAAAATGAAATGTTGGAAAAAGCAAACAAAGATATTTTAAATGCAGAAAAAATTTGTTTAAAAGGAAAAATAACAGATGTAGAACGTTTTCAAAAAATTATTGACACTTGGAGTATAGCAAGCGAATCATTAAAAGATAACGTAGTGGCATATTTTAAAACCTATGATCCTTTAAATTCTGTTTATATCATGGCATTCTCTGGCGCTAGAGGAAATTTATCACAAGTACGTCAACTTGTAGGAATGCGGGGACTTATGGCTGATCCTAGTGGTGAGATTATGCGAGTACCAATTAAAAAGAATTTTCGTGAAGGATTAACAATCACGGATTATTTAATGTCTGGGTACGGTGCTCGTAAAGGTATTGTTGATACAGCATTAAAAACAGCAAATTCAGGTTATCTAACCCGCCGTTTAATTGATATTGCACAAGATATTATTATTCGAGAAAAAGATTGTTTAACCTCTGCTTCATTTATAGTGGATACCGCAAATAAATTGGATAACGAGCAAATTATTGGTCGAATATTATCAAAACCAGTTTATGATCCAAAAACTCAAAAATTAGTCGCTATGACTAATACACATGTCACATTAAAATTATTAAATATATTGGCAGAAAAAAAAATTTTAAAATTCCATATCCGTTCACCATTAACTTGTAGCTTGTATCATTCTATTTGTCAAATGTGTTATGGATGGGATTTATCGAATCAAAATTTAGTTGATTTAGGAGAAGCAGTTGGCATTCTGGCTGGCCAATCGATTGGTGAACCTGGAACACAATTAACAATGCGAACTTTTCATACAGGAGGAATTTTTACTTCGGAAGCTCGGCAACAAATTATTGCTCCAACAAATGGAATTATCAAATTTTCTAAAATTTTAAAAACGATTATATTACGTACAAATCGAGGGGATGATGTTTTAGTTACTAAGAATTCAGGATCATTAATATTAATTCCTGAACAACAAAGTGGAAAAATAATCCAAATGGAATTATTACGAAATACGATGTTGTTCGTAAAAAATAATCAATATGTCAAGAAATCAGCAACCATAGGTGAATTAATAAGTACAGAAAAACAAACTTTGACCGAAAGGAAGCCAATCTTAAGTGATACAGCTGGTGAAATTTTCATTCCTAAATTAAAAACGAGAACAAATTTAATTACACAAAATCGATTATTGTGGATTTTATCAGGGCAAGTTTATCAAGCCCCTAGTAATTCTTTTTTAAATTTTTATACAGACCATAAAATTAACAAAAACAGTTATATTTTTCGAACAAAATTGATAAATCAATATTCTGGTTATATCAAGGGTTTTGATAAGAAAAAAAATGTATTAGATCAAAAAATTCAAGTCACAAATGATATCTATTTTTTAGATAATAGTTATGGCCAAAAAATTCTTAAACCTAGAAATAATAAAAATTATTTAATTAATTTGAATAATTCAAAATATTTAATGACCTTAAAAGATTCAAATTTTAAAAATTGGAAACGATGTCATAATTACAAACCTTTTGCCATTTCATTTAATAATAACTTTAAAACTTTAACGGGCGGAATAATGTATTATGATCAACGAATTAAACAAAAACAAGATACAATCGATAAGTTAGTTCCTTACAATATAGCCTATGAAATAAGTAAGAAGGATTATGAAAAAATAATTAAAAATTATAATGAAACTACTTTAAAAAGTTTGGAAACTAAGATTGATAAAAATGGATTTATTTTTTATCAAAAATTTTTAAACTATCAAGAAATGGAAAATGTTTTTTTAAAGTTAAAATTAAAAAAAAAACTTATTCATAACTCTTTAATTTGGCTTTGTGAAGAAACTTACAAATTAAACTGTGATAAAAATATTTTATTAGTAGAAAATGGTAACTTTATATCAAAAAATTTTGAAATTATACCAAATATTATTTCTAAAACTGCTGGAATTATAAGTGTTTCTCAAAAAAATAATATTATTGAAGAAATTGCAATTAAAGCAGGATTTGTTTATCAAGGTAAACAGTTTGAGCAATTAAATAAAAAAGTGTATTATCCAGGTGAAATTATTTTTGAAAATATTGAAATAATCCAACCTTCAGTTTGTGAAAATATTCAGACAAAATCTAGTAATCAACTACTAATTCGACCTTTTAGTATTTACGAAATCCCTAAAGAAAAAAATTTAAAAAGGATTTTTAATAATAATAATAATGATTCAGGGTTAATTTTTCGGGTAACTAACAAAACTAATTACCTATACAAAACAAAACAAAAAATTAAAACGGCTAATAGCATAAATTTAATATCTCAAAGTATAAATTTGAATTTAAAAAATTCATTACAAAATAATATTACAATTGATCTAAATAATTCTTTTAAAACAAAACGTTTAAACCTAAAAATTTTAGAAAGATTAGTTTTAAATCAGTATATCCCTGCTCATTTAAAATATACAAATTTACAATCTTCTTTACTTATTGAACCAACTCAGTTTATTGATTCTTATACCACTATGGGCTATCTTGAATCACTTACTATGAATTCTCTCGAAGTAGTAAAATTTAAATCAAAACGTTCAACTAAAAAACAGATTTTTTTAATTTCTAATGATGATTGTATCACAGTTAAAAAAGAACAAGGAAACAATAAAACAGTTAATGAATTAATAATTGATAATATTAATGTAAATCAAACTGGAAAAGTTTTAATTGATAATGGTAAATTATTAACTATACAAAAAGGGCATCCTTATTTTTTCCCAAATTGTAAAACGGACGATTCCAAACAAAAAGTTAATTTGCAATATAAATTAATAACTTTAAACAAAAATCCCTCTCATTCGAAAACTAACACTTTTTTAAATTATTACGATATTACTAAACGATCAATCGTAGAAAAATTAGATCCGGATAAAAAATCATATGGATTTAAAATTAAATTTTCGAAAATGTTTATTAAAAAAAATGGAAAATTTTATAGTTCCCCGATACCATTGTTTTTAAATAATTTCTCAGTAACCAAAGAAAAAGAAAAAATAAATCAAATAGATAGTATTAAGATTAAAAATACGCAATTAAAAATTAAACAATGTTTACCATTACTCTTAAAAAGTTCTGAATTAATTTCTAATAAAATTAAAGAAAATGCTCCTTTTAATACCAATTTAACAGGCTTAAAATTTTTAAAATACCCCTTTAGTAGATCAATTGGAATTCATTCAATAACAGAAGATTATTTTGAACAAGAAGTAAACAGTGTGTATTGTAAAAATGGTGAATTTATTGAAAAGGGTGAAGTAATTGGGTTGTTAAATTTTGAAAAAGAAATTACGGGAGATATTGTTCAAGGCTTACCCAGAATAGAAGAATTATTGGAAGCACGAAAAAAGAAACCTACAAATAGAAATTTAGCAACAAATCAAAAGAAAAGTTTATTAATTCAAAAGACCAGTATTGATTCTAGTTTTGAATTTCAAAAATTGGGCACGACAATAAAAGAAAATGATAAGATTAATCCTCACAATTTATTAAAAGTTTACTTCAATTATTATGGAATAAAAAAACAGTTTTTTTCAAGTGAAGATAAATTTTCGACTTCATATTATTTAGTAAACAATTATGAAGCAAGTTATCGAACGTTTAAAAAAATTCAATTACTAATATTAAATGCAGTTCAATCGGTTTATGAATCACAAGGGGTTTCAATTGCAAATAAACATTTAGAAGTGATAATTAAACAAATGACTACAAAAGTTTTAATAACACATGAAGGTCATACACCATTATTACCACGTGAAGTAGTTGATTTATATCATATTCAATATATTAATGAAATTATTGTAGCTCATAATAAACGTCCAGCATATTATGTTCCATTATTATTAGGAATTACAAAAGCGGCGTTAAATAATCCAAGTTTTATCTCAGCAGCAAGTTTTCAAGAAACTACTCGTGTTTTAACTAAAGCTGCGATTGAAGGTCGAGTAGATTGGTTACGTGGTTTAAAAGAAAATATAATCATTGGGCATTTAATTCCTTCTGGAACTGGATATCAAAGTTACAAAAATTGTTTTAGTAGAATTATAGAAAATAAGACTACAATTAACTTAGAAACAAATAAAATTAAAATATAGTCTTATTTCTTTTCAATCTGGTAATGTTATTCTATACTAGAATAAATCAAAGTTATTTAACTAAGGAGTTATAAAATCTTATGGCTGATATTAACTTAGCCCAATTATTAGAAGCTGGTGTTCATTTTGGACATAAAGCTTATAGATGGAATCCGAAAATGTTTCCTTATATTTATACAGAACGAAATAATATTCATATCTTAGACCTAGTTCAAACAGCTCAATTACTGAAACGAGCAAATTCTTATGTTGCAAAAGCAGCGTCTGAAGAAAAAACATTTTTATTTATTGGTACAAAACGTCAAGCAAGTGCAGTCATTGCTCAACAGGCAAACAGTTGCAGTTCATATTACGTAAATCATAGATGGTTAGGTGGAATGTTAACAAATTGGGTAACATTAAAAAGTCGAATTGAACGGTTAAAAGATTTAGAACAACAAGAAGTTGACGGGATTTTTAATTTATTACCAAAAAAAGAAGCATCTTTACGTTTGAAAGAATTGGAAAAATTACGTAAACACTTAAATGGTGTTAAAAACATGACTAAGTTGCCAGATGTAGCAATTATTATTGACCAAAAACGCGAAATGACCGCTATTCAAGAATGTCGTAAACTAGGTATTCCTGTTATTTCTATTTTAGATACTAATTGTGATCCTGATTTAGTAGATATCCCAATCCCAGGAAATGATGATGCCGTAAGATCAATTAAATTAATCTTAAGCTCATTAACAGATACAATTAATCAGAATAGAATATATAGTTAGATGTAAAGTTATAGTTAAAAAAAATTTGCTATAATTTAATTTTTAGAAAGAAAAGTTTGTAATTATTACAAACTCTCTTTCTTAAAAATTAGATTACTATTTTAGTGAAACTTTTCCACCAGCAGCCTCAAGTTGTTTTTTCGACTCTTCTGCAGCATCTTTACCTACTGCTTCTTGAACCATTTTAGGCACTGACTCAACAAGCTCTTTTGCTTCTTTTAAACCTAATCCAGTTAAAGTTCGAACAACCTTTAAAATGGCTATTTTTTTATCAGCCGGAACTTCATCTAACATTACATTAAATTGTGTTTTTTCTTCTACCTCTTCAACAACAACGGGAGCAGCAGCCATCATCATACCACCACCTACGCTCGCTGATGCATCAACACCAAAAGTTTCTTCGATAGCTGACACTAATTCTGATGCTTCTAATAAAGTTAATGTTTTTAACTCTTCAACAATTTGATTAATTTTGTCTGACATAAAATTTTTTATTTGAGATATTTATTATTTATATATTTAAGCTATTTACTTAGGTTTTGGAATAAACTAATCAAAGGCATTTAAATCTAATTGAATAGACGGTCCCATGCTACTGCAAATAAATAAACTTTTAAAGTATTTACCTTTTACGCCGCTGGGACGATTTTGGGTGATCGATTGATGTAACGATGTTAAATTTTCAATTAGTTGATTTTTTGAAAAATTAGCTTTTCCAAAACTTACGTGAACAACTCCCGTTTTATCTGCTTTATATTCAAATTTTCCTTTTTTGAATTCAGATAATGTTTCTGTTAAATTTGTACTAACAGTTCCTGCTTTTGGTGAAGGCATTAATCCTTTTGGACCTAAAACTCGACCAAGTTTTGCCAATTTTGGCATCATATCGGGTGTTGCGACTAATAAATCAAAATTAATGTTACCTTGACTAATATCGTCAATTAAGTCTTGACTACCAATAATATCAGCTCCGCTTTCTTTTGCTTCATTAAAATTTGCCTCATTAGTTAAAACAGCAATCCGCACTGTTTTACCTACCCCATGTGGTAATGTCACTGTTGTACGTAACTGTTGATCTGCATATTTTGGATCAATATTCAGATTAGCATGTAATTCAACAGATTCAATAAATTTAGCAGTAGCAGTTTCTTGAAGTAAATTAATTGCTTCTTCTAAACTTGAATGAACAACATTTTTAATTTTTTTAAGGTTTTCATTTTGACGTCGGGATAATTTTCGCATATAATTTCTTTCTTAAAAACTTATAAACTTAAATATTAATCTATAATTGTGATACCCATATTTCGGGCAGTTCCTTCAACAATTCTTATGGCACTACTTATTTTAGTAGTATTCAAATCTGGTAATTTAATATTAGCGATCTCTTCTAATTGTGCTTTTGTTACTGATCCAACATTTACGCGATTTGGAGTTGATGAACCTTTCTTAACTTTTGCAGCATTAGCTAATAAAACAGAGGCAGGAGGTGTTTTAAGAACAAAACTATAACTTCGGTCTTCATAAACTGAAATTTCTACGGGAATAATAAGTCCAACCTTTTCAGCAGTTCGAGCATTATATTCTTTACAAAAGGCTGCAATGTTCACACCATGTTGACCTAAAGCTGGGCCTACTGGAGGGGCAGGGGTCGCTTTTCCAGCAGGTAATGCTAACTTAATCAATGCAGTTATTTTTTTTGGCATATAGTTTTATTTTTATTTCTTGATAAAATAGAGATATATAATTTTAACTTAAATTAATCAAAAAGATTCAACATTTTTCTTAAAAGTCTTTACTCTCAATCTCTGTTTAAATCTTTACAAAACCAATTAGTTACGGAAATTTTAAACAATTAAAATTCTATTTTGTAATACATACCTCTTTTTTTAAGAGAACCGCGCCCTGAAGGACTTGAACCCTCGACATCTAATTTTGGAGACTAGCGTTCTACCAACTGAACTAAGGACGCACATACCTATTGTAATAAATATATCTTAAAAACACAAGGTTTCTTATATAAACTCAAAATCGAAATTTTAATGAATATGAAAAAGTTTAATAGTAAAATACAGTTTTCAATTTCAGATACCCCTTTACCGCATAACTTCATAGCAGAAAAAATTATCTTAAGTTCTTTGTTAATCAATTATGAAGCAATTGAAATTACAATAAAAACTGTTAGAATTGAAACTTTTTATTTTATAAATCATCAAGAAATTTATAAAGCTATTGTAGAAATGTATAAAAAAAAGCTTTACATAAATGTCTTTTCAGTAAATAACTTTTTAAAAGAAAATGGTCGCTTAGATAAAATTGGAGGTACAAAAGTTTTATTCGAACTTCTTAATCAAATCCCTAATTTAGTTTATTTAGAAGAATATATTCAATTAATTCAAGATAAATTTTTACGACGGTCACTTATTAACTTAGGTTATGAAGCTATTAATTCAGCCTATATTACAAATATTCCGTTAGAGAAAATTTTAAATGATTTCGAAAAAAAGTCATTTAGACTGACGAATGAATTAATAGATGAAAAGAAATTAAGTACTGCTGAATTGTTTTCAAGTGTTTTTTTAGAATTAAAAGAAAAATCTTTAAAACCGGAATTACCTGGCTTAACATCTGGATTTTATGATCTAGATTCCTTAACACAAGGTTTTCAAAAATCTGATTTAATTATCCTTGCTGGGCGACCTTCTATGGGAAAAACAGCTTTTGTTTTAAATATTGCAGAAAATATAATTAAAAAATATAAAGTCCCAATATTATTTTTTAGTCTTGAAATGTCAAAAGAACAATTAATATATCGTTTATTAGCCAATGAAACAGGCATAAGCCAAACACGTTTAAAAATTGGAAATTTATATAAAGAAGATTGGTATGAATTAAAAAAAAGTATTCAAAATTATTCTCTGCTACCATTTTTTATTGATGACCAACCAAATTTAACAACGCAAGATATTCGTTCCAAAATAAAACAAATATTATTTGAACAAAATAAAATTGGTTTAATTATTATTGATTATTTGCAATTACTTTTAAATTCGAAATTAAAATCTGAAAATCGTGTTCAAGAACTTTCTCAAATAACACGGGACCTTAAAAATCTTGCTAAAGAGTTTCAAATACCTGTTATTGCATTGTCTCAGTTAAGTCGAAATGTTGAAAATCGAATTAATAAACGACCTGTTTTATCTGATTTACGTGAAAGTGGTTCCATTGAACAAGATGCAGATTTAGTACTAATGCTATACCGAGAAAATTACTATAATTCAATGGTTGAAAAAAATGAAAAAATTACTAATGCTGAATTAATAATTGCAAAACATCGCAACGGACCTCTAGGTACAGTGGAATTATCATTTCAAGCTGACCCTACTAAATTTTTTAACACTTTCCTCAATTCTTTATAAATGCCCAGATCCAGATTCGAACTGGAGACACGAGGATCTTCAATCCACTGCTCTACCAACTGAGCTATCCGGGCTTAATAAGTATTATACTACATTCTAGTTAAAATAACAAGATAAATATTGTTATTTTAACTAGAATGTAGTATAGTACTCGTTGGATATAGCAAGAAATATAATTTACTTAAAAAATCTAAATATGTCAGGATTGTAAAATAGCAGCATAAGATTTATAGAGTATATTAGTATTTTAACTATATCTATTTAAGTTAATTTAGAGTAAACACAACTTTGTGACTCTTTACTACATAACAAACTTAAACTATTATTTCGAGAATAATTAGAATTAACGTAAGTTACTTTATTATATCGAAACGGAAAATGATTTTTATCTTCACTTAGTTTTTATCAATATTTGTTTTACGATACTCGCCAAAGTTGTAAAAAAAAATCCCAGTTGTCTAACTAGTTTAGAATCTCAATAATATCTAGATTGATTTCTATAACACGTCGATACCTAGATGGGCTGTTAAAACATAGAAAATTACGTATTTAATTGTTAGAATGATTATCGCTTTTATTTAACTTTAAATAAATAAAAAAATCCCTATGAGTGAGCAAATCGACTTGGATTTGCTTCTTGTTAAAGATAAATATGAAAAAATTTACAGTTCGAGAGATTTACTTTTGGCCATCTACACTCTAAAAAATATTTTTATACCTTAATATTTAA
>Ga0208088_1000144_pt1 | contig 11806 bp, 15 predicted proteins | sample LakMenEpi02Apr12_FD_150661 | JGI IMG/M metagenome (GOLD analysis project Ga0208088, IMG submission 150661) | Freshwater microbial communities from Lake Mendota, WI - 02APR2012 deep hole epilimnion (SPAdes) | ecosystem: Environmental > Aquatic > Freshwater > Lake > Epilimnion/Euphotic zone ...
CCGTCGGTCCGCAGGAAGAACCCACGGCTACAAGTATTCAACGCGTCGACACCGCCATGGAGCGATCGGACGGGTACGCCAGGGGCGTGATCTTGGGTACCGTGCCGGCGCCGAAGCGCATCAAGGCGGCGTGTGCCCGTTACCTGGCAGAGCGATACGCGCCAGGTGAACACGGCATCGCGTGGGACGGCACGCAACTGGACGCGTTCGTGAGCCGCGCTCAGGTCATGGGCATGAAGCTCCTGCCCTGGCAGGTCCACGTCTGTGCGGTCCTGTTGGCGCGCCGGCGTGCGGACGATGGCACTCCGGCTACGCGCTACGCGCTGTGGTCGGTGGCCCGTGGAGCCGGCAAGACGGGGCTGGTGGTGGCGCTGCTCGAGTGGCTGCTGTCCACCGGCGAGGATATGGAACTGTGCGCGGTGGCGACCAACCAAATGAAAGCGAACATCATCCACGGGCGTATCGCCAAGATGCACAACGGCGAGGACCGGTGGCGCTCGGTGGGTGGTGGTGCTTCGACTACCTCCGGTTTGATCCAACACAAGAAGGCTGTATTCAACGCGTTCCCATCGACTGATCAAAGTATGGACGGTCTGGTCCCGCGGCTTCTGATCGCGGACGAAGCTAGTCGCATGGACGCGGCAATTTTGCGCGGAATGTCATCGGTCACCAAGTCACCGACGGGGCAGATGCTGTTCATCACCACGCCCGATCGCGATCAGAAGTCGCGGGAACTCTGGCCCTACTGGCAAGCGTGCGAACTCGCGATTGACCAGGGGACGCCGCTGCCGGAAGGGTGGTGGGCGATGCTGTGGGGCATGGATACGGACGATGTGCCGGACTCTGACCTAGCGGTGCAGCACGCGAACCCGAGCGCCGGCGTACTTGGCGCTGGCATCCGCGTCATCCGTGACAAGATCGCTAACGCACTGGCGACCGCAGACCCGAAAGCACGCGAGGAAACGTGGCTGCAGGAACTCGCTACGTTCACGGATGACCTCGCCGGCGCGCTGCCGCTCGAGCTACTCGACCGTGTTTCGGTGGAGGAAGACTGGGATATGTTGCAGGGCGCAGCCGGTGTGGTGGCGGTGGACTTTAGCCAGGGCGGCTTCGCGTTCGGTTCACAGTGCGATCTCACTTCGCTGTGCCTCGCCGTGTGGGATGGGACGAAGGTGCACACGCGCGGATATCACTGGTGGGCCGGCGCTGATATCGCTTTCGATGAGAAGCGAACGCGCCAACCGCTGCAGAAATGGGTCGATGAACACGCTCTTTCGCTGGCTGGTGGGCCGACAATCGACCTCGATCTGGTCGAAGCAAGGCTTGTAGACATCTGTCGGACGTACGACGTGCGCGCTTTTGTCGCCGATCCGGTCGGTAAAGCGAGCGCGTGGGCTGCCCAAATGGAGCGAAAACACGGGTGGAAATGGCACAAAGCACCGCAGACAATCGTCTGGATGGGTGGTGGTTGGGCCGTTTGGAGCGATTGGATCCGCGCCGAACGCATCCGATGCAAGCCGGACCCAGTGCTGCGAGCGTGCCTGGCGTCGGCTCGGCTCTATGTCGGACTCACTGGACTGGCCATGCCGGTGAAGCAGAAGAGCACGAGCAACATCGATGCGCTCACCGCGCAGGTCATGGCGGCGCGTGTGCTGAACGATCTGCAGATCATGGGAGGATCGATGTACGAGACTCAGCCGGGCTTCTGATTACTGCGCGTACGTACGCCGCATACACAATCTGAAATAGTGTCTACACACCGTTGACGCGGTGTATGTAGGCGCTATTGCATTCGTGAAATGTCATGGTGTAGTACGGGAATGGGATCATGGTTGGGTAAATTCTTCCGCCGCCCGATCGCGCAAACGATCATCAGCTACACACCGCTGACGTTTACGACGGTATCCGCTGATCTACTCGGCGTCCCCGCCATCGTGCGTGCCGTGAATCTGATCAGCACCGATTCAGCGCGGTTGGATCTCACTGTAACGCGCCGCGACGGGTCCGTAGTTGAGGACTCGCCCGCGGTCGATCTGCTCTACGGGAACACCGCTTCCTTCCTGAGTGGATACGAAATGCGTAAGTGGCTGGCGACGTCGGCTCTCTACTTCGGCAATGGCTACCTGCTCATCCGGCGCGATCTCCGCACCGGCGATCCGGTGGCTTTGGATCCGGTTGACCCGTCTGCCGTCAGCGTTGAGATTAAGGGGTCAGAAGCCCGTTACATCGTCAACAATTCGGTGGTGGATGACTCAAGTCTGATCCATGTGCGGGCCTCGACGGACCCGCGCAGCCCATGGCTCGGGGTGTCTCCGATTGATCAGTGCTCTCGCGTGCTTGGGACTCAAGCCATTCTGGACCAAGCGATTGAGGAACTGGCCAAATCCGGCTTTGTCGGAAAGCTCGCGATCGAGCACCCCGGGCCCCTGACTGCTACGGCGCGCGATTCGATGCGTACTAAGTGGGCAGAGCAACACAGCGGCGCAGACAAACTTGGCTTCCCGGCGTTCTTCGGCGAAGGCATGAAGGCATCGCAGATGGCTGCGGACGCTGCCGCTCGTTTGATGGACGCCAAGAAGATGGGCGTTGAAGAGGTGGCGCGTGCATTCGGCGTGCCTCCGCAACTGCTCTATCAGGGCGAGGGGCGCTCACAACCTGAGATCGCACAGGCCTACGTGACGCATTGCTTGGCTCCGTTCTGCGCCGGCATCGATGCGGAACTATCGCGCAAGCTGCTCCCACCAGGTGAGCGCATCAAAACTGATCTTGTTCCTATCACGCAAGGCGACTTCCGCACAGCCGGCAAGGCGTACGCGGCGCTGGTGCAAGTCGGCGTCCTGGCACCGAACGACGCACGCGTGCGGCTCGGTTTGCCACGTATCGCAGGCCTTGACGATCCGGCGCCGGTGATCTCCGGCATCACACCCGCTGCGAATCTCGCAGACGCAGACGAAGGGGACCCACCATATGAGTGATTTAGAAACACGCCAGGCATCCATCGGTGCTGTTGAAGGCAAGACCATCACCGGCTACGCCGCTCTTTACAACTCATGGAGCAAGCCGCTCATGGGTGCGAAGGGCACATTCACCGAGCGCATCGCGCCTGGTGCGTTTGACGCATCGATCGCAGCCGGTGCGTCGCTGTGGTTTATGCACGATTCAAAGCAGATTCTCGCCAACACCAAGAGCGGAACACTCACCCTGGAGTCGGACGCGCAAGGTCTCAAATACACGGCCACGCTCGGCAGTTCAGAGCGCGATTCGCTGGTGTTGGATTTGGTCAGCCGCGGAGTGGTTTCCGAAATGTCCTTCGGGTTTTCCGTTCCACCTGGTGGGGATTCGTGGGCCGGTGAGAAGCGCACACTCAATTCAGTCAATCTCAGAGAGATTTCAATCGTCGAGCAGGGTGCATACAACGCCACCACTGCTCAAGTCCGCTCACAAGAAACGCCAGTCATCACAAAGGTAATCAAGCCAATGAACATCCGCACCATGAATGCAAAGCTCGCAGAACTGCGCGCGCAGAACGTCGAAGGCACTGAAGCAGAAACCCGCGCCGAGATCGTCGCACAGATCGAGGAGATCACCGAGGCCCGCAACGCCGCGATGGCTGCCGCTGATGGCATCCGCGAGGCTGCGACCCCGATCCAGCGCACGATGGATCGCCGCGACGCTGGCGAAGAGTGGCGCGCATCGCCCGAGTACCGCGACCAGTGGCTGAGCTACCTGCGCGGCGGCCGTATGCCGGAACAGCGTGCAGCGATGACCACCGCGAACCCTGCGACCAACTCGGTCCTCATCCCAAAGCTGTATACCGACGCTATGGCGCACTACGCCCAGGTGTCAACTGTTGCTCGCCAGCTGGTGGACTACAAGTCCGGCGTGCAGGGCTACCAAACGCTGCGCTACAACACGCTGTTCAGCACTGACGCGATTGCAAATGCGTGGACCGTTTCCGACGTCGGCACACAAGCAAGCACCGAAATCAATCCGGTCTTCGCGGAAGTTCCACTGGCTCCGGCAGCGTGCTTGCCGTTCACCACGGTGTCGAAGCAGCTGCTCTTGCAGAGCAACTTTGATCTGGAAGCCGAAGTGGTCGACAACTTGAATCGGCAGTTCGTTCGCAATGCGGAATGGGGCCTCATCGCTGGTGGTGGTTCAACCGGTACGAACGGTTCCACGCTCAATCAGCCTACTGGCCTCTTCACAGTGCAGACTGGTTGCACGATCGCGACTGCAACAAGCACCGGCACAACTCGCGCACTTGCTTTAACAGCAGCGTGCACAGTGCCGAATCTCACCGCGATGCGTTACACCAGCCTCCCTGCGAGTTACTGGGGCACCGCGTCCTGGCTCATGAGTCAGGATGTGTACGCAAAGATCGCTAACTTGACGATCAATGGCGTGCCCGTGTTTATCCCATCAGCCGATGCGGTAGGCCAAGCTGGTGCAGGATTCACGCTCATGGGCCTTCCGGTCTATGTCACCGAATTCCTGCCGACGCACGTCAGCACCGCAACCACTGGCAAGAACACGATCATCAGCCTAGGCAATCACAACGAGGGCTACAGTGCCCGGGAGTGGGCAGGCGCCACGATCATGAGGGATGATCTGAGCCTGGCAGCAGCTGCCCAGGTGAAGTTCCAGGGCACCATGTTCATGAACGGCAACTTCACTCGCGCGAAGGCCATCGTGCAGATGCAAGTCACTAACGGCTAATCATCCTCTCAGCAGCGGCGGGGCGGGGCTTCGGCCCTTCCCCCGCCGCCGTGGAGCACATCATGCCTGGCACTCCCACCAATTTAGATGACGTCAGGCAATGGCTAAAAAAGGGTCATCAGGAAGATGATCCGGCTATCGCCGCTTCCTTGCGCGCGGCTGTCTCCATGTGGGAGGCTGCGACCAACCGTGGCGTGGCGGTGATGTCGGAGGAAGAGTGGATGGCTATCCGGCTGCAAGTCGGTGGCCTTGAACCGTGGCGCGGCGATGACGCCGTGACCCCCGAGCCGCACCCGTTCATCCAAACCATACGGCGGATGCACTCAGACCAATCGATCGGATGATTTATGGCCGGATGTGGATTCTGGCGCGAAGTCTTGACGGTGCAAACGTCTACACAGACGGTTGACGCATTTGGCCAAGCACAATTAGCCTGGCTAAATGTCGGCACGGTTCGCGGCATGGTCACAAGTTCACAGAGCGAGGTCATGGATGATCGCGGCTCGGCGATACGGACGAACTTGGATATCGAGACTGCCTGGAGTCCGATCATCAACACGCGTAGCCGGCTGGTCCTCAACGGAACCGCGTACAACGTGTTGAGCCTGGTGGACCCGGACAGTGGGCGTAAGAAACGCTTGCGCGTGACTGCTGCGGAGGTGACGCCGTGAGATTCCACGATCGATACATGGGCCCAGCGGGTAGGGGTAGCGGCGGGTCTGTAGGCACGTCTGGTGCTGTCCGCATCACCATCGATACCAAGGAAGTGACGCAGACACTAGCGCGACTTTCGCCAGCGCTCAACGAAGCCGTCCGGAAGAAGGCAATCCGCAAGGGCTTCAAGCCCTTCGTGGCAAACCTGAGAGCCGTCCTGCTGAATGCGCCTTACATCCGCAGCGGGAAGAAGGTCCACCGCAAGGCGATTGCCTCCGCTACTCGCGTCAGTTCGCCCAAGCGAATGGGCCCTGCCGGCGCACCAATCCGCGCCGAGCTCGGGGTGCAACTTGGCAAGAAGGGCGGCGCACGCGCACGCGGCCGGCAGTTTGTGTTCCCCTGGACAGAGAACGGATTTGTGCACAAGCACTCCGGACGCATGATCCCCGGCAACCACTACGGCGAGATGTGGGGCAAGGCAAACGTAGCCAAGATCATGCAAGCGATCAGTTCCGAGATTCTGATTGAGGCTCGCAAGATCCTCGGAATGGGGAATACGAGTGTCCCTAAATAACATCCAAAAGGCTATTCGAGTTGAGTTACAACTGAAAGCAGATGCGTTCTGTGGTGTTCGCCAAGCGGGCGCTGCAACACCGTGTTACGTCTACGAAATCACCAGCGCTGCAGTTGATGTAGTTACTTCCGGCATCCCAACCTTGTGCCATTGGACAATCACAGTACAGGTTCAAGCCATAGCGGATACGGTCGATGATTGCCTCAATCTGGTAGACGATGTGCGGACTTCGTTTGCAGCACCAATTACGAACGTGGGATACGACTGTGTGTTAGTCCTGTCCGCGTTCAGCGTGACCATGAGCACCGAATCAATAGATGACGGCAAGACCGATGCGGAGCGCATCGGGACTATTCAACTCGAACTACTTGTACAGGAGACAACCTAATGGCAATCACACCAGGCTACGGCGGAGCGCTTACGCTCAACTTTCAATCATCTTCGGCCGCTACATACTTTGCAAAGAATGTCACGTTTAGCCATTCCCGCTCATCCCTGGACTCGACAAGCCTTGCCGACTTCGCAGAGAAGCGAATGCCCGGACGCATCCAACGCAGCGTCACATTTGACTGCATGGCAGACAGCACTTTAGACGTAGCGATCCGAGCGCATATGAATCCAGCTTCGATAGCAGACGCTCAAAACAGGAGCGTGGCATTTAGTTACACGGACAAGGGTTCAGTGGCCTACGTACTAACTGGGCACATCACTAGCGCAACACGCACAGATGACGGCTCCGGCCCTGGCATGTGGTCAATCAGCGTTGAGGAGGCTTAATGCCGTTCGATCTCTCTTCAATCTCACCGAAGCCGCGGCGCGTCGATGTGCCTGGTGTCGGCGTCATCATGGTGCGTGAACCCACGATGGCGGACTACACCCGCGCAGCCGCTGATCCGTACTGGTGGGCGGCTTGTCTGTCCTGCATCGATGGGACGCCGTTCGTGCACAACCACGGCGAGATGGCAAACGTCCGGGCGGACATCTGCTCGGCGCTGCTTGAGGAGATCAACCGAGAACGTTTTACGACGCCGCCGAACGGCGGCTCTGGAGAATCGCAGACGCCGAGCAACGCATGAACATGAGCGGACTCATCGCCAAATCAGAACTCACCACCCTTGAGCGGTGCGAGTGGCTGCTTACGGCCTTGGTGTGCAACGCTGTCGGGCAAAAGCCGCAACGCTGCATCCCTTGGTTGAAGAAGGAAACCTATGGCAGATAAGAGCATGAAGGCTGTCATTCGCGCTGAAGTTGATCCGTCCGGCGTCATCAAGGGCGTGGCGGCAACCAATCGCGAGTTGGCTAAGTTGAACAGCAAGACCAGCGCTATTGCTGTCGGTGCGTCGTTCAATATGGCGCAGATGGGCTTTCAAATGCTGATGGGTGCATTCCGGATCATGGATCGGCGCATGACTGATTTGGCAGCAATGTCTACGCGCTTCTCTCCTGAAGCGCAACGAGGCATCATGCAAACCAAGATGCTTGAATTGCGACGCGAGGAATTCATGGCAAACACGTTTGGTATCGACGTAGCCGGTGCGGAACGCGCCAAACGTGGTGGAATTCAACGACGTGCGGAGACAGACGTTGCAGACGGAGCTGGACAAATCGCGTTCTTTGAAAGCCTAAAGCAAGATGCAATGTCTTTGTACAACGATTCGATGGCATTCGCAGCAGAGATGATGAAGTCGCCTGAAAACCTTATAGATCCTGTTTCAAACAAATCGCGCTTCAAAAAGTTGCAAGGGTATATGCCGTTTCTTAATTCGGACATTCTCGATCAAGGCGGCAGAGTCGATGTCGGCAAACTTGGCACGATGGGCCAAGAGATGACGGCCGGTATGAGCGACAACAAAAACCGCGACGTACAAGTGAAGAACGCAATCATTGACGCAGAAAACTTGCGACTCATGCGCGAACAGAATCGGATTTTGAAAGGTGGCTCGTAATGTCATTCACACTTGTAGAACGTGCAAATAGCCGCAGTTACTCCCTGACACAGACACCAGGTGAATCTTCAATCACCGTGCAGTATCTGATGACATGGAGCAGTGCGAGCACTCAGCCAACGGAAGCACAGATCCTTGTAGCAGCAGGCACGCCACCTAGCCGACTAAATTCAGGCGTCTACAGCGGCAATTCTTACCTCAAGACAATGGTTATCCGTGAGGTTTCCATTGAGCCGGTACGGGAACGGCAGAACGCTTGGATCGTCACGCATCGAGCGAGCACCCGCAACGGGACAATGCTTGACAACGGCGGCTCGTATTGCACGTGCACACGCGCGACCGTTGTGCGATCTACGGCCATGTACCGCAGCGCTCCCACGTTTCCAACGAATGGAAGCGTAGTTTTTTCAGCGGCTGTTGACATTGCCGGCGATAAGGTCGACACCAACGGCAAACCAAAGGTGTACGACGTACCTCAGCAACTCGTGACCATTGAAACGCAGTACGACAGGACGCTTCCGCAAGGGACTCCAGCTGCTGAGCCAGATTGGGCTACCTACACCTCGTACGTCGGCAACCGCAATAGCGCTGCGTTCCTTGGCTTTCCAATTGGCACTCTGCTTTACCAAGGCTTTCAGACTGCACCGGAAGACAACTACTACCGGATGAGCCACACATTTCTGTACGACGCCTGGTTTCACCTCGAGCAGATTCCGGCGCCAAACCCCACCGGCGAACCGATCTTGACTGCTGGCATTACCATCGGCACCGTTCCAATCTTGCAAGTCGACAAGGTGGTTTTCCTGCAACGCTACAACACGCTATCGGCGTTCTCCGGCATCTTGTCGGCCTTGGATCTTGCCGCGTTGACTAACCCCAAGCCACTAGCAATCGCATAATGGCTTTCCAGAACCCCATCTTCAACGGGAACTTGTATGGCGGCCTGACCAGGTTCGCTATGAACGGGTTCGCGCAGACTCAACGGGTTGCAACGGCTAACGCGGCCGGTATCAAGTTTGCGCAAATGGAGGCGTTTGCAAAGGCGCCTACCAAGTCTGTCCTGGTGACCATCAACACTGCAACGCTTTACGCAGCAAACCGATGGACGTATGCCGTGAAGATATGGTTCCCAACTCCAATCGGCGGTGGTGGCATTACGGTGCCGACAAACGATTTGAGTGGAACCTATGCCGCTGCCGTCAACCTGCGTGAGTGGCACAACACTTCCACAATCGTCGATGGGATGAACATCTCAACCGCGCCAGCGGCCACGATTGGGCCGGTCGGATCCACTTACAACACTAACACGGCTTCATGGCCTACAACGGAACTATCGGCAAAGGTCGAGCTCCACGTCTGCCACGATAGTTCGGGCGCCGTCTTTGCCTACTTTGACCGACCAAACCCACTGAGGTGCACCTGATGGCTAATCTCACGCTCGTCACTCCCATTCCGCCGCAGACCGTTGTACCCGGCGAAGTCTTCGCCGTCTCGATGCACGTCCACGATGACGGCGCCAACTTCCACTGGACGACCGCAGGATTTACGCCCAAGGGCTACATCACCGTGGGTACGGTCAAACTCGAAGGTTCCGGCTCAGTTGTCAACGCTGGCGGCGGCACTGCCACGGTTGCGTGGACTGCCGCGGCTGTGACGGGCACTACTGCGCTACCCGCTAACTCGTGGGGCACCATCGTGCTATACGCAGACCCGACATCCGGCAGCGAGAACCGACACATCGCAACCATCTTCGCACGCATTACAGCAGAAAGCATTCCATAAATGTTTACCTCCATGCTCCGCAAATCCGTCCTATCCGCAGTTGCAACTGGGCCAAACATCTACGGATCTACAAGGGCCGCACAGATGCTGCTCGATGCCGCAAATGGTGTTGATTCACTTGACGTAATCACCATCGGCGATAGCAACGCGATGTACGCCGGTGCAAACGGTTACCACATGGGATGGCAACGGGCGTTGCAGTTTGGTCTGCGGATCAAGCCATACGGAACGTCCCTATTTGGTGGCGGCATGTTCAACGCCGGCGCGACAAGCACGGCGCAGGGAACGCAAGTAAACCAAGCAGGAATAGGAACGAATGCTGGTACAAGTGCTGTCACAACAGTAGCAGTAGGGAATAGCCCAAGCCCTTGCAAGATGATGGCACAAAATACAGATACAGAAATTGTCGGACTGCGTAATTATCTTGGAATGTCAATATCAGATTTAACTAACTCAACAACTAATTCTCTTTTGTCTGCAAACGGATTTGGAGTCAATCCAGTTGTTGTAGAGACTGGAACGCGATTTACTACCACTTATGACAACAATGTCCACGTCAGTAATCAAACGGTAGCAAGTTACACAAGTTTTGGATTTGAATCGGTATTCGGTACGGACGGAAACGGAGCCGGGGCAACGCTTACTTATCGTTTGGTGTATGGAACATTCCCTACCGCTGGGAGTTTTCGTCCGGTGTGGTATTGGTTGCCAGGTGGCGGAGTTGCAAAGCGTGAGACTAGTGATACACCTACTAGCGGTGGTTACGGTTACGCAACTCAATCCTATACCTACGCGCCAACATTTAATGATTCAAGCCAGCGAGGCTTGCGCGTTAGTTGGGATGGATACAACTCCGCAACTACAGCCCACCAAGCCCTTGGCCCATTTGCGGCATTGTGGCATTCCGTCATCAATACAGCCATCCGTGGATACTCAGTTTCAAACCTTGTTTATTACGGCGGGTTGACCACTACACAGATTGCAAACAAGATCACTGGTGCAGACAAATTGCTCGACGCATTTCTTAAGGAAATTCGAGAGCGCCAAGTTGCTTGCGGCGGCTCCGGGAACACCATTGTCTTCTTAAATGCTGGCGTAAACATTAGCGGCACTTGGACTGCTGACGCGCAAACCATTGTTACAAGAATGAAGGCACGATGGGTGGCGTCTGGTGGAAGCGCGGACACGATTGCTTTTGTCTTTACCGTGACACACCCAAAAACTTTGGGTTCGTGGGCCACGGGTCGTGCGGCAGTGTCCACCGCAGCAAATGCGTGGGGCCAGTCTGCCGGTGACAACGTATGCGTTGTCGATATCGGTGCAATGATTGATGGGCCAACGCTGTTGAAGTACCAACTCTACGGCGACGGCACTACCGACGGCGGGCAATCGCACCTAGCCACTATCGCGATTCCTCCTGCGGGTTCTGGAACGATGGCGGACGATGGATACCAAATCGTCACTAGCCGAATTGTCTCCGCATTGCTGGCTCTCTGATGCTGTACCTCGCCGTCATCGTCCTGCTGCTCACCGGCTGTGCATCGAGCACGGCGGCGATCTCGCAAAGTGCCAACACTTCGCGAGAGGCGGCGACGTCGGCACGCTCTTACCTGGCGAAAGCGAACGCGGAGCTCGAGCGCATCGAGGCGCTGGCCGCTGAGATTTCGGCACGGATCCCCTACGTCTCTGATGATGTTCCTGCTATTTACTCGACGTTCCAGTATGTATCGATTGCAGTGGTGGCCGCTGTAATCGGAGCACTGATCTACACCTACATACCACGAGGCCGCTGATGCTTACGACTGCCCAATATACGACCTGGCTCTTAGGACTTGTAATTCTCACCTTCGCTGCCGGGTGCAGCGTTGGCTCAACCTTCCGCAGAACCCGAACTCCCACAAAGGCATCAAATGCTAAATCTCGCAACGCTTGACGGTGTACTTTCCAGTCTATTCTTCAGCATAACGCTAGGTTTGATCGGGACCCTAGCCGGCTACTTCTGGTGCAGGAGTAAGGGCAGCAAATGAGTCGACGGCGGTCATGCTGTTGCCAGGATGGACTCCTTTGGTACGCGCTCAAGTGTGAGACGTACTTTGAGGATTACTGTTGCGCGCCCGATTGCACGAGATCG
>Ga0208088_1000147_pt1 | contig 11706 bp, 14 predicted proteins | sample LakMenEpi02Apr12_FD_150661 | JGI IMG/M metagenome (GOLD analysis project Ga0208088, IMG submission 150661) | Freshwater microbial communities from Lake Mendota, WI - 02APR2012 deep hole epilimnion (SPAdes) | ecosystem: Environmental > Aquatic > Freshwater > Lake > Epilimnion/Euphotic zone ...
TCAGGGCATATCTACCCGATGCAGTCCGAGCCGATGCTGGACAGTCCTTTTACAGTCCGACCTAGTCCGAGTCAATGACAACTAAGACCAAAAAGACCCAGCCGCTACGAGGGGCAACGCAACCGAGGATTCACAGCCCACTTCTCAAGGGCAAGTCCAGAGCTGGTGAAGTAATTGAAATGGTCGAGCGTTTAAAGATGGACAAACTCATGCCATATCAAGAGCATGTCCTCAAACAAATGATGATGGTGGATAAGAAAGACCAATATCGAGTTAAGACCGCCCTGCTGCTCATTTCAAGACAGAATGGCAAGTCTCACTTAGGCAGAGTGCGTGTTATCTGGGGCATGTTTTATGGCGATGAGAAGAAGCACATCATTATGTCCTCAAACCGAGCAACTGCCCTTATGACCTTTAGAGAAATTGCTTGGATCATAGAATCAACTCCAGAACTCAAGGCCTTGACTAAAGCAGTCCGATATGCCAACGGTGGCGAGCGAATAGAGCTTCTCAATGGTGCAACCCTTGACTTGGTATCCGATACCAGAGACTCAGCGCGTGGTCGCACTGCTGACTTCTTATGGATTGATGAAGTGCGTGAAATATCTGAGGACGGGTACAAAGCTGCAATTCCAACCACCAGAGCCCGCGCTAACGCCCAGACATTTTTAACATCGAATGCGGGTGATGCATTCTCAACAGTCCTCAATGGACTAGTTGAACGAGCTAAGGATTACCCGCCTGAGACCTTTGGCTATTATGAGTATTCTGCCCCACAGTATTGCAAGATAGACATCAGATCAGAAGCTTTTTGGCGTGATGCTGTAGCACCAAGTAATCCTGCTCTGGGTTATACAGTGACTAAAGAATCAATCGAAGAAGCCATTGCAACTGCTCCGATTGAGACTACTAGAACCGAGACTTTATGCCAGTGGATTGATTCGCTTCAAAGTCCTTGGCCTCATGGCGTACTTGAGGAGACTAGTGATAACACACTAGAACTTGCAGTTGGGGCTTATACTATATTTGGTTTCGATGTCAGTCCTTCGAGAAGGAACGCATCTTTAGTCGCTGGACAATTACTTCCAGATGGAAGGATTGGCATCGGAATTATGGAGACTTGGAGTTCTCAAGTCGCAGTTGATGATCTAAAGATTGCAGCAGCTATAAAAGGCTGGTGTGACCTTTACAGACCGCGCCTAGTCTGCTACGACAAGTACGCCACTCAATCTATAGCCGATAGGTTAAAGCAGGCTGGAGTAATGACAGAGGATGTCTCAGGCCAGCAGTTCTATCAGGCCTGTGGCGATTTATTGACTGGATTGGTAACTCATAAGGTTGTTCATAATGGGCAAGTCGAACTTGTCCAACAATTTAATAATTGCGCAGCTAAGGTCAATGACTCAGCTTGGAGAATCATAAAGCGCAAATCGGCAGGCGATATAAGTGCCATTATTGGAGTTGCAATGACTGTAAGCAAGTTAATGCTTCCAGCACCTAAACCTCAGATTATTACCTAGACACACCTTAGGTGGTATGTCAAATACTTGACATGTGCTACCATTTATGTCTATGGGTCGCATCTTGCAAACATTCGGTCTCCAGTCTAAGCCTCTATTAGAAGCTCAGTCTGCTCCTCAAGTTCTTGGCGAGTATTCACCTTATGCCATGCCTTTTCAGTATGCCTTTGTTAGCAGAGAAGATGCTCTCAGTGTTCCAGCATTAATGAGATGCAGAAATCTTTTAGCGGGAACTATTGGCGCAATTCCAATGGAGCTTTACAAAAAATCTACTAATGAAGAACTTGGCTCACCTGCATGGTTAGAGCAACCTTCTTATTCACAGCCACGATCTGTAACGATTGCATACACAGTTGAATCGTTGCTCCTATATTCGCAGGCCTTCTGGAAAGTGGTTGAGATTTATTCCGAGGATGGCCGACCATCTCGCTTTGAGTGGATTGCTAACAATCGCGTAACTGCAACACTTGATAGCACTAACACTTTTGTAAAATCTTATGCAATTGATGGAATGACTTTACCAATGGACGGCTTAGGAAGTTTGGTCACATTCCAAAGCTTGCTTCCTGGAATCTTAACTACTGGCATTCAAACAATCCGCGCAGCTATTGATGTGCAAAAAGCAGCAGCGGTCTCAGCTTCTCAACCAATGCCGACTGGGATAATTCGGAACAATGGCGCTGACCTTGATCCTAAAGAAGTTTCTGGATTATTAGCTGCTTTCAAGAGCGCAAGAAATAATCGCTCTACTGCTTACTTGACTTCTACTCTTGAGTATGTTCCTGTTCAATTTTCACCTAAGGACATGATGTACGGCGAGGCAATTCAAAATCTTGCAACTGAAATTGCTCGTTTGTGCAATGTTCCAGCAATCTATGTATCTGCTGACCAAAACTCAAGTTATACATACAATAATGTTCAAGACGAGAGAAAACAGTTTCTTCAGCTATCTTTGCAGCCTTTCATAAGTGCGATAGAAGATCGCTTGTCTATGGATGATATTACTGCTCGTGGCAATGTGGTGAAGTTCGATATTGATAAGAACTTCTTGCGCACTGACCCAATGCAAGAATTAGCAGTAATTGAGAAACTACTTAGCCTTAATCTTATTACTCAAGAACAAGCTATGGAAATGACTGATCTAACACCTAATGGAAGTCAAGGTATGGAATGAACCAAGTAATCACTTTCTCAGCTGAACTAACAGCCGACTCAGCAAGTCGCACTATCTCAGGCAAGATTGTTCCACTCAATGTCGAAGCAGGCTCAACTAATATGGGCAAAGTAATATTTGCTTCTGGCTCTATTGAGATTCAAGACCCTAAAGCAATCAAGCTACTAAGCCAGCATGATAACAAAAAGCCTTTAGGTCGCATGGTCTCATTTAGCGAATCAGAAGATGCAATTCACGCAGTCTTTTCTGTTAGCCGTTCTCAGCGCGGTACAGAAGCTCTTATCCTTGCAGAAGAAGGTTTGCAGTCAGGATTGAGCATTGGTGCAGAAGTTCTTAAGTCTAAAATCAAGGATGGCATTACTTATGTTTCCTCAGCTAGGCTCGTAGAAACGAGCCTTGTTACAGAGCCCGCATTTAAGTCGGCTCAAGTCACTGATATTGCAGCAGAAGAATCTGCTGTAGAAGAAGAAACCCAACCAACAGAAAGCGAGACAGCCACCGTGGAAGAAACCACTTCAGCAGTCGAAGCAACACCAGTTGAAGCACAAGCGGTTGAAGCTGCTCGCCCAACTGTATCAGCAGCATACTTTACAAAGCCACGCATTGAAGTAACAGCAGCCAAGTATGCAGAAAACACAATCCGCGCAGCTCTAGGTGATGAAGATGCTCGTCAATATCTACGCGCAGCAGATGACACAACAGATAACGCAGGTCTAGTACCAACACGCCAACTATCTGAAATCATCAACCCACTATCAACAACAATTCGTCCTTCAATCGATGCAATCTCTCGTGGAGTATTGCCAGATGCAGGTATGACTTTTGAGATTCCAAAGATTACAGCAGCACCAACAGTTGCAGATACAGCAGAAGGTGCAGCATTCTCAGATACAGATCAGACAGCAGCATTCTTGTCAGTATCAGTTAAAAAGTACGCTGGACAGCAGACATTCTCTGTTGAATTGCTAGATCGTACATCTCCAGCATTCTTTGATGAGCTTGTACGCAACATGGCTGCAGCTTATGCAAAGGCAACAAACGCAGCAGTGAATGCTGCTCTTATTGCAGGAGCAACAGCAGATGCAACAACAACAGTCACATATCCAACAGCTTCAGAGTTGCTAGGTATTGTTGCTCGTGGTTCTGCTTCTGTCTATGGCGCTACAGCAGGACTTCCAAATCCATTCGCTCGCAACATGGTTGTATCAACAGGACAATGGTCAAACATCATGTCTCTTAACGATGCAGGCCGCCCAATTTATACAGCTTCACAGCCAATGAACGCAGGCGGTGTAGTAGCACCAACATCACTCACAGGTAATGTTGCTGGACTTAACCTTTATGTTGATCCAACAAACGCAGGCGATGGCGATGGAACAATCCTTATCGTGAATCCAGATGCATACACATGGTATGAGAGCCCTACCTACCGCCTACGCGCAGAATCAACCGCAGCAGGACAGGTAACTATCGGCTACTACGGCTTTGGTGCGATTGCAACTAAGGTCGGCGCAGGCGCATTTAAGAATAACAAGGCGTAAGCCACACTAAGTCGCTCTGGGGAGTAGTAGCCCTCTACTCCCCAGAGTCTTTAGAAAGGAATGGGAATGGCACTTACAACAGTTTCAGAACTCCGCACAACTCTCGGAGTCGGCACTTTGTATCCAGATGCCACCCTTCAGGAAGTCTGTGACGCGACAGACGCAGTCTTACTTCCAATGTTATGGGCTAACAATTATTTCAATGTTGCTCATAGCAACACAGCAACTACTGGCACTCTTTATTTTGCAGAACCAATCACAGAAGATTTTTATGTAGGTCAGACAGTAGTCGTAGGTGGTAATGGATCTAAACACAATGGCTCAAAGACTATTACTGCTGTTGGTGATTACTCAATTACTTATGCAATTACAGGCAACAACAACACTGCAGTTGTAGAGCATAAGGTTATGCCTTATGGCACAGTAGCAGCAGAGACTTATGTTGATTGGTCTCTTGACATGGCAGTCCAGCAAGCAGCTTTGATGGTATCTGTTGAAATCTGGCAAGCGCGTACTGCAACCCTTTCAGGCAGTAACCTTGTCGATTTCCAGCCAAGCCCTTATCGAATGAGCGCACAGCTTCTCGCTAAGGTGCGAGGATTGATAGCCCACGCACTAGACCCACGCTCGATGGTGGGATAATGCCAGTTGCCCTCACCACACTTAGAACGACACTTGCCACAGCTTTAGTCGATAACACAAAATGGCAAACCTTTGCATTTCCACCTGCCACAGTCTTGGCTAACTCAGTCATTGTTAGCCCCGATGATCCTTATATTACTCCTAGCAATAATGCTCGTAACACAGTAAGCCCACTTGCTAACTTTCGAGTTCTCATTGTTGCGCCTTTATTCGATAACGAGGGCAACCTCAATGGCATAGAAGATTTTGTAGTGCGAGTGTTTAACCTACTCGCTGCATCTTCTTTGACCTATAATGTAGGCACAATAAGTGCGCCTAGTGTTCTCAATGCTGCTTCGGGAGACCTACTCAGTTGCGAGATGTCCGTATCAATCCTAACAAGTTGGAGCTAACATGTCACTAACACCAGAGGATTTGGCCTTCTTGAAGAAGATTGGTCAAGTCAGCGAACCAGCACCAAAGCCAGTATCAACCAAGAAAGATGAGGAATAATCAATGGCAATTTTCTTAAACAATAAGGTCGGATTTAAGATTGCTACAGTCAATCTTTCTGATCATGTTACTGCATTTACTCTTAACCGCGTTCTAGACCAGATTCCTGTAACGGCCATGGGCGATACCGCCAATAAGTTCGTAACTGGATTGGCTTCAGATTCAATTACTGTTTCATTCTTGAACGACACAGCAGCAGGAAGCGTTCTTGCAACACTTCAGGCAGCATTCGGAACTACAGTTGCTTTCCAAGCAATTCAAGATTCTTCAGCAGCTGTATCAGCAACGAATGTTCTATACTCAGGTACAATTCTTGTAGATAACCTAACTGACATCAATGGTGCAGTTAGCGATGAAGGAATGATTGATATTACATTCACATGTAACAGCAAGACTTCTTACGCATCTACTGGTACTTGGTCATAATCTAACTAAATAAAGGGGCTAATCATGGCAAGACTAAAAATCGTTCGTATAGATGGAAGCGTTATCGAGGGTGAAATCACTCCAGCAGTGGAGTATTCATTTGAGTTATACGCTAAAAAGGGCTTCCACCGCGCTTTTCGTGAAGACGAAATGCAGACTTCGGTGTATTGGTTGGCATGGGAAGTCACACGCAGATCAGGTGAAACTGTTAAGCCTTTCGGGGTTGAGTTTATCGAGACACTTAAGAGTGTTGAGGTACTAGACTCAGACCCTTTAGCTTAAAGCGCGATTATCCATTCACCTACTTAATAGCTCGCTTGAGCATTAGGTTGGGAATCGCGCCACAGCAGTTATTAGATTTAGACTCAATAATGCTTCAAGCCTTGTTGAAGGGTCTTAAAGATGAGCAAAAGGAGATAAGCGATGCCAACAGAAGTAAAGGGCGCACTCGCACTCCGTAAGGCTCTTAAACAATTTACTCCAGATTTAGCCAAAGAAACACAAAAAGAGTTAGGCAATCTTCTTAAGCCAATTACTAATAAGGCTAGAGGATTTATTCCTTCACAAGCTCCTCTAAGTGGATGGGGTAAAAGCAGTTCAACTATTTGGGGCAGTGATCGTATTTGGAGTACGGGCAAAGCCAAGCGCGGTATTGGATATAAGACCACACCATCCAAGCCTAATGACAAAGGATTTAGAGCATTAGCTCGTATTGTCAATGCTTCGGCTGCTGGTGCTATTTATGAGACTGCTGGTCGTAAGAACCCTAATGGTCGAGAGCAAGCTCCTATGGCTAGAGTTGTGCGTGAGAGTCAATCCAATTATGGCAAGATGATTCGCTCTGGCTCGAAACAGCAATCTAGAAGTAATAACCCTCAAGCTGGTGCGCAATTTATTGGAGCTATGAATAAATATGGCCCGATAGTAGATGCCAATAATCAGACTGGCGCAGGTCGTAGGTCAGGCAAGATGAAGGGTCGCGCAATCTTTCGAGCATGGAAAGAAGATGGCGGTAAAACCAATGCAGCAGTTATCAAGGCTATTGAGAACTCTAAAGTAAAGTTCTATAAAGAAATGGGAGTTAAATAATGGCCATTGATCCATCCGTAGTCATTAACTTAGCGGCCGAGTTTACAGGCATTAAATCCTTCAAGCAGGCTGATACTGCAGTAACAAAACTTAACAAAAATGTAAAAAGTCTTGCTAGAACATTCGGGCTTACCTTTGGTACTGCTGCGGTAGTTGCTTATGGCAAAGCATCTGTTAAGGCATTTATAGAAGATGATAATGCTGCTCGCTCTTTAGGTATTACCTTAAAGAATCTTGGTCTTGAGACTGGTAATACTTCAGCCTATGTCAATGAGATGATTAGCAATCTTGAAAAGCAGACAGGCGTTCTTGATGATCAACTTCGTCCTGCTATGGACAGGTTGCTTCGGGCAACTGGCTCAGTCAGTAAAGCTACTACATTACTTGGCCTTGCTCTAGATATTTCGGCAGGCACTGGGAAAGACTTAACGACTGTCAGTCAAGGATTACAAAAGGCCTTCTTGGGCAATAATGCTTCACTGGGTCGATTAGGAGTAGGACTATCTAAGGCTGAATTGGCATCCTCATCTTTTGAGGAAATCCAAGTAAGACTCTCTGAACTCTTTGCAGGGCAAGCATCTTCTGCTGCTGAGAGTTATGCAGGCCAACTTAACAAGCTGACCATTGCAGGCAATAACGCTAAAGAGGTTATTGGTAAGGGAATCGTCCAAGCTCTTACAGAATCCAGTGGTAGCTTTGATGCTGCCACTTCTAACATTGAACAATACTCAGAAGCAATAAGTGACTTAATTGTAGAGTTTGGCAGATTCTTTAGACTATCTAATGCAGTGCCTTCAATCTTCGAATTACTTACTGATCCTGTAACTGCCATAAAGAACTTTAATAAAGTCGCAGATGAAATAGATGCACTTAGAGCTAAAGACAATGCTGGTGCTATGGGTAAGAATCCCATCCAGTCTGGCAGTTATCTTAAAAACCAAAAAGCAATAACTAAACTTACTCAAGACCAATCTAAAGCTCAGGCTAAGATTCTTGCTGATAAGAGACTATCTGGTGCGCTTGACAAAGCTAACCTAGCCCTTAATAAAGCTACCGATGTCTTTGATATGGATAAAATCCAACTCAATGCTGCCATGATTAATCAGGCACAGCAATTAGGGCAAGTTACATCACAGGCTCAACTATTAACCATTACTAACGATATTGCCCGCTTGCGTATTAAGCAGGACATCCTTGCTCTTGAAGATGCTATTGCTTCTAAGGATGAAGCAGCCATTACTGCTGCTACCCTTAAACTTAACAAAGACCTTCTTATCCTTGGAGCATTGCAGAATCAAAGTCTTAAATTGGCTGATATTAAATCAATCCTTGAGACTTTACTTCCAAAAGACTTAATCAATCTAGCCAACCTTAATGAGGCTATTCGCCTTTTAACGATTATCAATAACGGCAAAACTCCAAGCGCAACTAATCCAGTTGTACCTGTTAGTCCTTTAACACCAAAGACTCCTAATCCTTTAATTCCAGTTGTACCAGTTGCGCCAGCAGGTGTTGGTGCAGGAACAAAAACAGACGCACAAAAATGGGCTGAGGAAATAGCCGCTAAAGCAGCAGCAGATGCAGCAGCAGCAGCACAGGTTTCTTTGACAAACCAAGTAGCTCAGGCTTCTTTCACTGAAGGCATTACTGCTGGTTTATCTACAGCAGCAGCTTTATCAGGTGCTCGCTATGCAGCGCAAGGTGCAGCTATGATGGGTGGCGGTACAGTTAATGTAACTATTCAGGCTGGTGTGGGAGACCCTAACGCTATTGCTGAAGCACTTGACCAATATCTGCAAGGGGCAGTTGATCGTGGCACTTTAAGGATTCGCTAATGGCTTGGCTTCCAGAATGGCAAATTACTGTAGGCGATGATGTTTATACAACTGTTACCTCTGTTTCCTATGCCACTGGTCGGCTAGACATTGACCGCCAATGCACAGCAGGTTACTGCCGAGTAGAAATTATCAATACAGATGGCTCGCCTTTTACCATCAATGTTACTGAGCCAATCACCTTAGAGTTAAAGAACTCTAGCGGTACTTATGTCACTGTATTCGGTGGTGAAGTATCTGATTTTAGTATTGGGGTCAGAAGCCCAGATGAGACTGGTTATGTAACTACTGGCACAATTCTAGGCATTGGATCACTGGCTAAACTGACTAAGGCTATCTACAACACTGCCCTATCAGAAGGCTTAGATGGCGCACAGATTTCAGCCATTTTAGGTGCAGCTCTTAACCTTTCTTGGAATGAAGTTACCCCTACTGTTACATGGGCTACTTATCCAGCAACTACTACTTGGAATGAAGCCGAGACTTATATCGGCACTATTGACTCAGGCTTTTACACAATGATAAGCCAAGCGGCATCTGCTACGGCCAAGAGCCAGAGCCTAGTAGATCAGATTGCCACTAGCGCACTTGGTCAGGTCTATGAGTCAGCAGATGGCCTAGTCAATTATGACGATGCAGACCATCGCTCAGATTATCTTTCAGACAATGGCTACACCTACCTTGATGCAGCTTATGCAACTCCTAGCAGTATTAGTTCCCAGACACAGATTGCTCGCATCCGCAATAGCCTTATCTATAAATACTCTACAGCCTATGGCTCAACTTACAGTGCCTCTGATAGCGACTCTATTGCCTCTTACGGCCTATATGAGAAGTCTTTTGAGTCCAACATCAAGAACCTTGCTGATATCACTGACATCGCCACTAGAGAGTTAAATCTACGCAAGACCGCCAAAGCCTCGCTGGGAGCGATTACCTTTAGACTAGATAACCCAGACATGCCATCTGCCATGCTTGATGATCTAATTGGCATCTTTTTTGGTGAGCCTGTGCTAATTGAGAATCTACCTTCCAACCTTTTGGGTGGCACATTCGAGGGTTTTGTGGAAAATGTAGCCCTACGCGCTACCCCTACTTATGTGGATATAACCCTTTACATCACAGCTACAGAGTTCTCACTATCTACCACACAATGGGAGACAGTAATACCATCTACTACAATCTGGACAGGCGTAACTGGTACACTTGACTGGAATAACGCGACAGGAGCAATAGCATAAATGGCAACATCACCGATCTATTCTTGGCCAGAACCGGATAACACCGATCTAGTAAAAAATGGCGCGCTTGCCATGCGTACGCTAGGCAACGCCATTGACACCACTATGGGCACAATGGTTGCTAAAACTATTGTTGATGCTAAGGGTGACATCATTGCAGCTACTGCTGCCGACACAGTATCCCGTCTTGCAGTGGGAGCAAATAACACAGTCCTCACAGCAGATTCAAGTACAGCAACAGGCTTGAAATGGGCTGCTTCATCGAGTGGGGCATTAACTCTCATTGCCCGTACATCATTTTCAAACGTGGCAACACAGGCTTTTGATAGCGTATTCACATCTACATATAAAAACTATTTAGTTGTCTTTGATGCCGTTTCTGCTGCAACTTCTAGCGATAAATTACAACTTCAATTCCGCTATTCAGGCAATACAACTCAAGCAACTGGGCTTTATTCTAACATTATTTGGGCTAGAGCAAATTCTGCAACAGTTACAAATGAATTTGTAACAAATAGCACAGCCGCCAATATCGGTTACACTACAGGTTCATCAGGTTCAGGTTTTATGTATGTATCACAAGTTGGTAATACTTCTCAAAACGCAATCGCAAATGGGCAATACTTTGAGGGTTCAGGAGTATATGGTGGCAGTTTCAATGCAGTATCTTCAGTTGGCCGCACCTATGACGGATTCCTCTTGAAATCATCTTCAACAAACATCACAGGAACAGTTTCTATTTACGGATTGGCGGCAGCATAATGACACCAGAAATCGGAATATATGACCACGCAACAGGTGAAAGCCTTGTGCGTGAAATGAATGCTGATGAATTGGCTGATTATCAGGCTGGGCTAGAAGCAACTGCTAAAGCGGAAGCGGCTAAGGCCAAAGCGGAAGCAGACAAAGCAGCACTATTGGTCAAGCTCGGTATTAGTGCCGATGAAGCTGCTTTACTTGTTGGATGAAGCCAAGACTTTCTAAAGCTGCAATCCAGCTTCGTGAGCAGTTAGATGATTCCTTCCCAGATCGTGATAGGGCATCGGATGGTTGGGTCGGTGATACCCGACACGCTGCTCGCAAGTCTGATCATAATCCAGATGAGCAGGGCTGGGTTCGTGCCATTGACATTGACGCAGACCTATTCGGTGCAGGAGTCAAGCCGCATATCATGCCAGACCTTGCAGATCAACTTCGAATCAGTTGCAAGTCTAAGGCAGAGAAGCGCATCTCGTACATTATATTTAACGGCAGGATTGCGTCTCCCGTCCTTAACTGGAAGTGGCGCAAATACACAGGGGCTAACAAACACACTCACCACATGCATGTCAGTTTTAAGAAAGAAGCTGACCTTCTGGGTGAGTTTTATTCGATACCTATGTTAGGCGGAAACTAATGAATATGAAGAACCCTTATGTCCTTACTGCTGGAGCGTTCTTATCAGCTTGGGCTGCATCAAACTTTGCACTTGACTATCGCGCAGTTCTCTGGGCTGTACTAGCTGGTGTCTTTGGATATGCGACACCTAAGAAGTGACACAGTCTGACTTCTTCACGCTCTACCTAGCAACGCTGGCAATAGTTGGTGGCTTGTCAGGTTATGTAATTACCCACTTGTTGTCTGAGATTAAAAGACTCAACACGCGAGTCGATGAAATCTATAACATCTTACTAGACAGGTAACATTCTGCTATGGCAAGAAAAGCAACTAAGGCATTAGAGGAACAAGGTTATTCAAAGCTAGATG
>Ga0208088_1000148_pt1 | contig 11698 bp, 4 predicted proteins | sample LakMenEpi02Apr12_FD_150661 | JGI IMG/M metagenome (GOLD analysis project Ga0208088, IMG submission 150661) | Freshwater microbial communities from Lake Mendota, WI - 02APR2012 deep hole epilimnion (SPAdes) | ecosystem: Environmental > Aquatic > Freshwater > Lake > Epilimnion/Euphotic zone ...
ATTCTAACTTTGTTGTTGCATATTTTATTCTTTCATTTTCATCTAAATAAATATATTTCATTTTTAATGATGATTTTATTTTTAATAATGACTTTTCATTTATTTTTTGTTTTATTTTTTTAGGTGAAATTAATATACTTCCAGGTTCTCTATATAAAAGTTCATCTAATTTATTTAATTCTATATTTATATTTATAATGGAATATAAATTTGCACATAGTGGTAAGCTATTCCCTTCATCTTTACAAAACCAGAATCTTAATGGTATATACAATGTAACCCCTTTTTTATTAGTTCTTGATAATGTATACATATCAGGTGTATTTCCAATTAATTTATTGTATCCTGATTCATGTTCTGGAGTATCATACATTTTATGTATTAATGATAAAAGATCAGGATTATATTCATCTAATTCCCTTCCATCTATTTCAATTGTTAATTTTTTAATTATTTTATGTCCTAATTCTTTTGCCCATGCAGATTGTGGTACCGTGTGTAATATCATATTTTTTAATATTGTATCTAATTCTTTATCTGTATAAATAACATTCTTAATATCAGGTGGTATTGGATCTAATATAGATAACCATGGATATCTATAATCAGGAGTTGTAAAAATATCATCTCCTTGTGGACCTGTTGGTATTATATCTTGGTTTATAGCTCCAATTTTATTTATTATATCATTATTTGTAGTTATGTTATTAACAAATTTATTAGTAATATTTTGATATGCAATATGATAAGTTGCATCACCAAATCTTTCATTTAAAAATGATAAATCTATTGAATCATATGTTTTACTAATTAGGGAATTTATAACATAGTTTAAAACATCAAGTTTAGTCGAAAAATTATTATATACATAACCTAAAAAAGGTGCATTGTATAATGTAACTGGTGTAATTAATTGTATTTGTGATTTATAAAAATCAATTATTGTAGCACCTGGTGCTCCCCAAAATGTATTTGATAATTCGTGATATGATGTATTTATTAATATTGTTGGTATTACATTTTCCCACCATTGTTCCAAATTAGGATATATTTTATAATTGTCGTTTAATATTTGAAATTGAGGAATAGAATATGGATTATTTGTTGTATTTGTAATTATTAATTGATTATATATTGATTTTTTTGGTTCTGCATAATCTGCATATATATATGGTGGTAAAATTGTATTATTATATCCCAATATATCATATGCAGTAATACATTTATCTTTAATATATGCATATGTTCCAATTGTTATATTTAAAGTATTAATATTATTTAATTCAGTACTTGTTGCATTTGTAATATTTCCCAAAATTTTGTTTATTTCGGTTTTATATATAACATTTGTACTATTATATACCATTATGCCTAATGTATATTGATATGCAATTATATTTGCATTATTATATTTATATAATGAATTATCTATTGATGCATATTTTATCCTCAATATATTACCAATGTTTTGATATCTTCCAACAATTGTTTGTAATAATAGTGAAGAATTATTTATTGCAGGAATATAAAATAAATTTAATAAATTTGTTGCTGTTGTATATAGAGAATCAAATACAGTTATATTATTAGGTATAATTTCATAAAAATCAAAACCTGTTGTTACTGGTTGTGTTATTGTTGAATATATTGTATCATTATCTGCATTTATTGGTATTAAATATGATATATTTGTTGTAACTTTAGGATCTACGTATTTATTTGTATATGGTCCATAATAAATAGGAAATGAATTAAAATGATTTATATTATACATATTTGCTTGAAATAATGAATACATTTGTGACATTGTAGAACCTATATTATTTTTGTAATATGTATTTGATAAAATATAATTATTAAACGTATCATTATATAATAATATTGATTGTGTATAAATATTATTCCATATAGATGATATAGCATCACTATATGATACATTTGTACCTGTTCCAGCTTCTGGATACAATGTATATCCATTATTAACATAAAAGTTATAAGAATTTAAAGATGTATCTGATATATTAAATGAATTACATACATTTTGTATTATTGTTTGTAAATATATACCAATTGTTGTATTATTATTATTTATACTTATAGCAGTAGTACTATTATTATTAAAATTACTACTGCATAATATTTTATAAAATAAATTTCTATATGATTCAATAACATAATTAATAGGGGGCAAATTTTCTATTTCTGGAATTACTGTTACAGGTGTACTTATAATTGTAATTGTAGTTGTAATAGTTTTTGTTGGTGTTACAGTAGTTATGGTAATAGGTGTAGTAGTTGTAGTAGTTGTAATTGTATCTGTAATTGTTCCGATAGTATCCGTTATTATAGTTGTAGATGTAATTGTAAATATAGTAATTTTAGTAGTTATTATTTGATGTACAATTTTAGTATTAGTAGTTGATGTATTTATATCAATTAAATTAGTCATGGGTATTATTAATGCTAATTCAGAATTATCAGTTGTAATTGTAGTTGTGATTTTTTTTATACCATCATAAGTTATTGATTCCTTTGTAATAGTTATTGGTATAACTGTTGTTATAAGTATAGTTGTAAGTGAAGGAGTGCTTATAACTGTATTTTGTGTAATTGGGTTTTCGATTTGTATATCTATTACATTAGTAATACTTGTAACAATTGGCTCGATTAGTAAGCTAATATTAGGTAATTGACTATCTAATTGTGTTTCAGGTAAAATTAACAATGGCTCCTGTCTTATTAATGGTATTATAATATTTTGGTCTGATTGTAAATAACTATTTCCAATAGTTGATATATATTTATTATCAATAAGCTTTGGTATTGTAGAAATTAATGCTGGTACATTAAACATTACATTTTGTAATATTGTATTATATAATGATCGTTTTTCTGTTGCATATCGATTAGTTTTACCAGTTTGATCAAAATCTCTTAAATCAAAATCAGCTAAAATAGCTGATTTTTGATAAGTAGTAAAATTAGAATTATTATTAATAGCATTCGCGAACATTGTCGGTATATCTCTTACAACTAATATTGGTATATAATTTAATATAGCTATTTTGGTAAGCAATGTTGATCCAATTGAACTTGAAGCAACACTTGCTAAATTACTATTTGTAAAATCATACAAATTATTTGTTTTTGTTAATATAGTATTCATTGGTTCCTGTGTTAAAATTAATCTTTGCCATAATTTATAATCATTTATATAATTAGTATATATTGGTGTATTTAATAAATTTAAAATATCTATTGATAAAGTTAACAGCTTATTTGATATTAAAGAAGGAAAAAATCTAGTTATTCCATCTGGTTCATTAAGTAAAGAAGTTACTGGCAAAGAACTTATATTATCATTTAATCCTGATATAGATGATTTATATAATGATATAATATTTGATGATGTTCCATTATAAGTGCCATTATTTAAATTATAAGGTTTATAATATCCAAATATAAAATGGGTAGATGATTCATATGATTGATTCTTAAAATAATTCATTATATTTATAAATTGTGTTAAATTATATTGCATATTCCAAAGCATATTATTTAATAAATTTGTTTGTATTATTTTTAAATTATTTGTTGTGGTTAAATATTCTGAAGATGTTCCATTTATTGCTATCATATATGATAAATATGTGTAATAAAAATCTAAAGATAAATATGATGTATCATTTCCATAATAATTTTTTATTACATTATTAAAATATTCGATAGTTAATGTTCCTCTTAAAAATTCAGTTACTGTATAATCACCATAATTAATTGCATGATAAAATATCATATTGTCATATATTGATGAATAATTTATATCATTTGGATCAAAATAAAATATATCCTGCCCATTTGTACCATTATCATTTATTTGTGTATATGTATTTGTAAATTTAAAAGGTAAATTATAATCATATGGTGGATATGGTGAACTAATATTTGTAGGATAATCTGGAACAATACTAGTTTTAAAAGAATTATATACTATTCCTTTTATTATAAAATTAATATATTGTTTATACATTATAATTTGTATATCATCTGAATTATTTAACTTAGTATTTAATAATCCAGTACCATCTATTGCAATTATATCATTCGTATATGCCATTAAACATCTATATAATACACCAATTTTTGTTAAATTATTATCAATTGTTTGAAAATATGGCCCAGTTATATTATAATTTTTAGTATCATTTTGAATAGTAACATTTTCAAAAATAGAACGTAAAAAATCTGATGTTTGATACGCCTGTGCTGCATTTTTTGATGGTATTAAATTATTTATAATGTTATTGATAATATCATACATATATGATAATTTTTGAGTATTTAATTCTATATTCATAGTTATAGGTAATGATGGAGGATAATATAAGGGAAATAATGTCCATGGGGTACTAGCATATGGATCATTACTTAAAGTTATAAATGAAGGATAATCAGTTGATGGCCCATAAGTATATAAATTTTGATATGGATCTACATTATAAAATGGGCCATTATAATATGAAAAATAAATACCTGTAACTTGTATAGCATAATTATATATTAATGAATTGTTTCCAGATCCTCCAGCCCATCCAAAATTAGGTCCTATTAATGTATTTATTATAGGATTTATAGTACTACAAATAGCAGATATAGATACTAATAAAGAATCAATTTTATTTACTAATATATTATCAATATTTGAATAATTCATTTGTGATATATATGAATTTACTTTTATTATATCCATAAAAAGTTTTTCCAAATTTGTTTCTAATTCGTTTATAGCTGTTAATATTCCTGTAATAATACCAAATACATCCTGAAATATATTATTTAATATAGCATTTAATGTTGTTAATGTATTATTAATAAAAAATGGCATGCTTCCATATGCATTCGCTATATTTATTAATATTCCAAATATTCCATCAGAACCAAAAAATGAATTTATAAATTCTTTAATTTTAGTTATACTATTAACAAGATTTTGTTGAATAACTGGATAGTTATTTCTGTTAATATAAACATTACCTATAAAACTATCTATAGTACTACCATATGCAAATAAATATCTAAATGTTAAATTTGTATTATTAATTGCATCAAATATATGAGATGTTTCTGTAGCTGGTAAATTAGAATATGAAGATAATTGTGTTCTATTAGCTATTACAATAGATGGTGCTTCCATATAAGCCCCAGTGTTATATGTTGCAAGAGTTATACCCATATTTACATTTCCAATTCCTGTTAAATATTGTATTAATCTATAACTTATTGCATCAATTTGATATGTAACATTTTTATATACATATGATCCACGTTGGACCCCACCATTTGGATATGGATATGGATATTGTGGCAATAATAAGGCAAAAATCACATCATATATATTTCTAAAATCTATATTAGGAGAATTACCATACGCATAGCCTTTTGCGGTAATATTATATGTATATTTTGGAAATTCTCCATTATATTCATAAAAGGCATTATATGGAAAAAGACCTCCATTGACAGCATTAATTAATAAACTAGATAAAATAGCAAAATTTTCTATATTAGTTTTTACATTTGCAAATGATCCAACACTATCATTTTCACTATTTAATACCCCATATGTATAGTCAACTATTTGTAATATATTATTTGCATTATTATTTTCTAATATTAAATTATCTATATATGGTTCAATTATATCGGGAATTATATTATCATTATAATAATCTAAAGTTATTATATCGTCATTTTGAAATCCATCAGAATTATAATCCCATTTTATTCTATAATTATTCATAACTCCTGCAATATTGGATGCTGTTGGTGATAAAAATTCCAATGTTATTGGCGGTATTTCAATCATCAAACACATTTGATGTAATAAATCTCCTAATTTTTCTATTTCATAATTTGTTGATCCACCAAATGTATTCAAGTTTCCTAATTTTCGCGTTATATCTTGCATTGAAAAATTACTATGTCTTCTATATATTGTCTTAAACATAGTAATTGATGGATTATCTGTTAAATATAAATTATCTTGCCCAATTGATACTAATTGTAATATAGCTCCTGTCATATTATATATAATTATATAATATAATAGGAAAAATAAAAGTTAAAATTAGACTCATTGTTTTTTAAAAAGTAAAACCTAAACCCCCATATCCTCCTATAAGTCTTAAAACATTATAATGTGGTGCAAATATAAATATATCCAATCCTGTTGGTTGTATAAAATCATTATCTCCTCCTGGAACTATATCCGGATATATATCTGATAAATTATATGATAATGCACCATCTTTAAATTTTAAAAATAAAACAGGATTAATTATTCTAGACATATTACATGCTCCTGATGGTTGATGTGCTTCAGGATTAATAGAAAAACTATATACATTAATACCATCTTTTGGCGTATTCCTATGATGTTTATTTGATTCAAGATAATTATAAAATTCGGATGACCCTGTAGTAGAATTTACTATATTATAGCCATTAAATGATAATTGTGCATTTAATAATGGATTTCCATATAAATTTAATTGATGTGTTACAGTAGGATTTGCAAAAATATCTTGAAATCCGTTTTTCCAATTTATTTTTGGTCCATTTGACACTCCTATTGAATAATTTGACCAATCAATTTTTGTATATCCATCATTATTTTGTACATATGCTTGTTTTCGTGCAATCCAAATTAATTCTTTACATGGATGATTTAAATCTAATATTAATGGCAAAGATAATATGTCTGTATTTGTTATTAAAGTTTGATTTGCTTCTATTAAATATTCATGTGCGCATTGTGCAAATTTTTGTCTTTCTTTCGAATCTAAAAATATATAATCTATTAATAAATTACACGATAATAATAGGCCTTTATCATTCCAGATATCTATTAATGATACCATATCTATTCCTTCAATCTTTTGCATATACATACATGATTCTAATTTCCTTAATTTTACTGATATTATTAAATCATTATATTGCATTGCTATTAATGGAAATGCTAAACCATTTCTTCTATTAAACCAAAATTGTAATGGTATAACTAATTTATATGCAGGTGATGAATTATAATCAAATAGTGTCATATTTGATACATTTCCTATCATTTGATTATATATATCATCTAAATATCTATTTCCACTTAATTCATATAATACATCAAGCCATTCTCCATAATGTCTATCTATTATTTGTCCCCCTATTGTAACATCTATTCTTTCTATTATAGAATGTCCTAATCTACTTACCCATGCAAATTTTAAATTACCTGATTGTATATTTTTATATGCTTCTGATGCTTTTTTATATAAATTAAAAAAAATGTTTTGTATATTTATTGAGTTTTTCATTGCAGTTTCATATAATCCCATTAATTTATCTTTATATATTTTATTTGCTTCAGTATCTAATGTATTAAAGAGAGAAACATTAATACCTGAAAATGATATAATACCTTGCAAATGTGAAGATTTCTGATATAATAATGTATTATTTGGATATATTTTTGCTAATGTTGTATTATATTCATCAATTATATCACTATATCCATTATAAATAGTATTTACATTAGAATATAATTCATATGCAGAAACATTAGATCCAATATGACCTTTAATTGCTTCTTGATATGCAAGTACATTTATGTGCATATAACTTATTACTTTATTATAATTTTCTCTTGCAGTGTCATATTTAAGCTTCGCAACCTCAATTTCAGCACTATTATCTACACCTAAATCTGATAATTTTAACTGAAATTGTGGTATATTTATTTCTAAATATATTTTATGTACAAGATCACCATATTTAGGTATTTGAATATCTACACTTTCATCAAATGTAAGCGGGTCTGTAGAATCAATTTTTATTGATTCCATTGAAAAATTTGTATATCTTCTATACACAATTTTAAAAAAAGTTATTTGAGGTGCTCCTGTTAAATATAAATCTTTTGTTCCATAGGAAATTATAGTCATTAAACCTCCACCCATAATATTTATTATATATTATTAATATAGTTTTCTTTTATTCTATTAAAAACTCAAATAAAAAAAAATTACTTAATATTGTCTAATATTGTTTTCTAGTATTCTTATTATATTTACTCTTTTCATAAAATTGTTTGTTATAAATTGGATCAACAACAATATATCCATCATTATCCATATATCCTCTTACTGTTACATTATCTTTTTTCAAATAAACTTTAATAAATTGTATTTTTTTATTATTTTCATAATCAGCTTCATCTCCTCTAGATGTTACAATTCTTCTACTTTGTTGTTTTACTTTTACTTCTTCATTTGTTTCATTTATTGCCTCTTCTCCTACTTTTTCAGCATCCTTTTTCATTTTCCACGGATTTTCAGTAGGTGCTACAGGAATTGTAACTAGTTTTACTTCTTTTGTTTTTTTATGTTCAATATCTTCTAATTTTACATTTTTATTATCATTTTTATTATCATTTTTGAATCTCTTTTCTTTAAAATCCTTTTTTTCTGAATAATTTTTTTTTGGTATAGAATTTCTTGCAATTTCTATTGCAGTTTTATCACCATTTTTAATTTCATCAAGAGATGATGATAATTTATCAAAATAACTAAAATTATTTAATAATTTATTTGCAAATTCAACAAATGCTAATGATGAACGTTCTTTTCCACGTGGTCCATACGTAGCCTTATCAGAATTCCAAATTCTTTCAACATCATTTCCATCATCATCTTTTGTTGTTCTTGGACCAAACATGCGGAAAGTTAATTTATCTAAAAACAATCTTAATACTTTTACCAAAACATATAATGACGCATTACCAAGTGTAGTATACATTTCGCCATTATATAGATGATAAAGTGGATCAAATTTCTCACTACCACCTTTTCTTGGGGAACATGGGTATCCTCTATTAAAAGTATCGTTACTATAATCGGTTTCAATATTAGAATCTAATAAATCTGCAAGATTTTTTGCGTTAATATCTAAATCAGATAGTAATCTTTTTAATTCTTTGCCATAAATTGGATTATCAATATTGGAAATATCAAATAAACATGCAATTGAAATAGCAATCTGATATAATGATGCATTGCATATTTGCACATCTGTACATTTTAGTTCATCATATGATTTTATATATTTTGATTTAATTAGGTCCTGAACAACTTTTACAATTTCTTCAGATTGTGTTGTTTTTACTTCTTGATCCATTTATATTAATATAATCTCAATTTTACAAGTATATCTATACAAGATATTAATATATCAATTTTTTATAAGGGTATTTATTTTTTATTTTCTAGTAGGTTTAATATAGATGGTAAAACTATCAAATTCTATTGAAATAGAATATTCTGGAAATAAATATACAGTAATAGAATTTATTTTTAAAAATAAAAAAGTTCCTATATTATTAGATTCATTAGTTTTTAAACAGATAAAACCATTTGACAAATCATGGTTTATTAATGATAAAGGATTTGTTGTATGTTTACATAATAATAGAGAAATAAATATGCATGATATTGTAATGAAATTATATGAAAAGGAAAAATATAAATTAAAACCAATAATACATCTAAATAAACTTGGTATTGATAATAGATATGAAAACCTAATTTATGATGAATTAAATAAAGAAACTCAGAAAAATTTAAGAAAAAAAACTAGAACAGTTGATTTAATAGATTATGATATCATTGCGGATAATATTCCAACATATATATGGTTTTTAAAAGGTGATAAATCTCATGGACCAAGATTTGTTGTTGAGGTTGGAGATATAAGTTGGAAGACAACTAGTTCTGAAAAATTATCATTAAAATATAAACTTGAAGAAGCAAAAAAATATTTAAGATATTTAAAAGAAATTAGAAAAGATTTATTTGATGATTATTCAATGAATGGTGATTTTAATAAATATGGTATTAATATGTTAAATTCTTTTTATGATATTATATCTAAAGCTGGTGATTATAAACATATTAAAAAAATTAATGGTTTCGGTAAAACAGATAAAATTCTTGAAGAAAATATTGATGGACTTACACTTATAGAAAAATATATGCTAACATCCTTTTCACCAAAAGAAAATAAATGGGATAATCCTAAAGAAATATATAATGAATTTGAAACTAAAATTAATGATATTTTACCTGAATTTTGTTATTATTATAGTGATCCTATTAATGGTGATTATTTTTATGTTAAAAATCCAAATTATAATAAAATATTTCATACTACAAAAGATAAAAATGTTTCTATTGATAATAAATTAATAGAATTAAAACAAATATTAAATAAATTAAAATAATTAAATATTTATTGGTTGCATTGTCATAATAGTTAAAAGATATAGACAATTTATAAATATAATAAATATAATAATATTATTTAATATATTATTATCTATATCATCATAACAGTATTTTAATAAAAATACATACAATATTATTCTACATAATGATATTAAAAATAGAGATGTTTTATCTCTTCCTGTACTTAATTGATAAAATATAATTGGTGATGGAATTATTAATTCCCATGTATTATAATTATATATTTCACCTCCTGATATTAATTGTGTTTTTTGTAATATTACAGATTTTGCATCTTCTTGTTTTCCATATAATTTATCATTTGTTAAATATTCTCCTGCCATAAATATCTATATATGTATATATCTATTTAAAAATAATATTTTATAATTTAAATTGATTTATACAACATGTTATTAATATATGGATTACCTTCAAGATTATTTTTTATATAGCTTCCCATTCTATTCTGATCAATTGTTCTATTAACCGGCATATGTGTCATTTGATATGGTAATTGATCATTGGTTTCTAATGTTCTTGGTATCAATGCTCTATTTATTTGTATTTTATCACATACTCTTACTAATGTAAAATCCATTGTTGGTCCCATATCAGTATTACTTAATGTGGGAGCTCTTCCTTTTGCTATTTTCTCTCTGGCTGTATTAATTACCATATTTAATACATCTCCTCTTGACATCATTTTTCCGGATTGTTGTTCAATTGCTCCACCTCCACTTCTATTTAATTCTGAATGTATTTCTCTCTTTGTTATTTCTGGTGTATAATCTATATAATTTATTACATATGATTTTTTTTGATCTTGTCCTTGTGCTCCTCCCCCACTTCTATTTAATTTAGAATGCATCTCTCTTTTTGTTATTTCTGGTGTAGAATCTATATAATTTATTACATATGATTTTTGTTGATCTTGTCCTTGTGCTCCTCCTCCACTTCTATTTAATTTAGAATGTATCTCTCTTTTTGTTATATCTGGTATATCATTATAATCAACTGCTCTATTTTTATATGCATCACCTGTTATACCTAATCCTGCTCTATCATATTTATTATTAATTGTTCTTTTTGTCATACTTGCAACATCATTATAATCTATTGCTTGTCCTTTATATGCATCTCCTGTTATACCTACTCCTGCTCTATCATATTGATTTTGTACTGTTCTTTTTGTTATACTTGCAACATCATTATAATCTACTGCTTGTCCTTTATATGCATCTCCTGTTATACCTACTCCTGCTCTATCATATTGATTTTGTACTGTTCTTCTTGTTATATTTGTAACATCATTATAATCAGTAGCTTGTCCTTTATGGGCATCACCTGTTATACCTACTCCT
>Ga0208088_1000149_pt1 | contig 11683 bp, 14 predicted proteins | sample LakMenEpi02Apr12_FD_150661 | JGI IMG/M metagenome (GOLD analysis project Ga0208088, IMG submission 150661) | Freshwater microbial communities from Lake Mendota, WI - 02APR2012 deep hole epilimnion (SPAdes) | ecosystem: Environmental > Aquatic > Freshwater > Lake > Epilimnion/Euphotic zone ...
CCAAATTATGCAGTTATGGGCCCGCGCGCCGCGGAGATATTATTCTGCCAAATTATGCAGTTATGGGCCCGCGCACCGCGGAGATATTATTCTGCCAAATTATGCAGTTATGGGCCCGCGCGCCGCGGAGATATTATTCTGCCAAATTATGCAGTTATGGGCCCGCGCGCCGCGGAGATATTATTCTGCCAGGGCGTATCAATATTTCATCTATATTTTGTGAGAAATATAAAATATATCGATTTTATACACTGTATAGTATATTTATAAACTGGTGTGAATCAAACATGATTATTTTCCAGATAAGTTTAAAATCAGAAAGATCTATTTATAAAATATGTAATTTAAGTGGTCTTATTTTATATCAAACATCAAAATATCCAAGTATTCGTAAAATATGTAAAAGATTAGGTGATGATTATATCATAGTACAAACAACGAGTGTAGATAATATTAATGAAATATTAGTTGTGAAAGATGATAATAAAAAAATATTACTGGATATAATGTCTCGATATAGAAGAACGGATTATTTCTATAAGAAAATATGTAGCATACTTAAGATATATTGTTATGAAAAAGAGTATGAATTAATTTATAAACTTATACAACTAGACGCAAGATTTATTAAGTTTTATTTGGGTTGTACACATTTATGTCTACATAAATATATATCATATAATACAGAATGTTATAAATATCTACCAGTAAAAATACGAAATAATAAACAATTTATTATAACCATTTTAAGTAAAAATATCAATATAACTCCATATTTAACATCTAAGTATTTAAAAGATATCGATATCGCTAAACAGGTTTTAATTAATAAACCATCAAATATTAATTATCTAATATTAGTATATGATATAACACCCATATTTATAAACTGGTGTGAATCAATACATTCGTCAATATTTAGTTATGTTAAAGTGGACTATTTATTTAGATTGACACAATCACCTAATGGTATATATGCAATACCACTTATATTATTTAGATGTTCGGAATATTTGACAATTCAATTCTTTAAATTTGATATGCGTGCAACAGTAGGTGTTAATATTCGTGAAATACTAAAAAATAATCCAGATGCAAAATGGCTACAACACTACGCACATCATTGATTTAAAATGATATTAAACTTGACTGCGTTGAATTGTAATATATTTGCGATTTTCTATTTGCTTGTATATTGCGAGACTAACAATCATTTCAATAAGCTGGGTATCCAATAAATTTGAGTTATGTTGTTCATATATAGCCATTGTACTAGCTGTATTATTTTTATGACATAAAGATTGTATAATCTTACGATATAATTCTTGATACCTTGTATAATTTTCTGTTACAAACTTATTTACATAAGTTGGAGTACACAGAACACAAACTATACGACCATTAATACCAAGAATGCAGCATTTACACATGTTGGGATCTAATTGTTTTGTATGTTATAAAATTGAAGTATATAAATTCAAATTTGATGAAAAAGCTAATTGTATCTTTTCCCATTTATATATTATAGACATACGACTTAATCTCCCAAATTCATTAAAGTAGATAAGTTATAAAATGGACCATATTGATATTGTATCAAGATATGTCGGGTTTATACCAGATAAAATGATTAAAAATGCAATTGACGATGTATCTCGTAATGGATATATGACATTGGAATCAATAGAAAAGTATATGAAGAATAATATAAACAAATCGGAGTTTGAATATGAAGAAATGCAAATAAGTGCGAAAGAATTTATATTTATAGATATGCGGGTTAATTATAATCTGTTTATGATTGGTAATACATTTTATACATATGAAACACTTAATTTATTACATCCATTTGAACAATTTGGTAAAAAACCAGAAGATATTTTAACTCGTCAGAATATAGTATTAGCGGAGACTAAATACAGAACAGATTTAGGTATTCAGGATATTAACGCAAAACCAAATGAGTTATACAAAATTTTAAAATCAACACCAACGCAGATTTATATAGCTGGTAAAATCTGGGAAGAGTTTATAGGTATTATTAATTTTTCAAATGGATTCAAACAGTTTGTAACTCCTATGTTATTAGCAGGAGGTTCAACTAGTATTGGATTTTTAACGGATATTCTTGGAATACCTAATAAATTATTAGAAAACAGTCGTATATCCCAGATTGAAGATAAAATTGAGAATAAACTAAAACCTCTAATGGCAGATAACGAAGAGAAAGAAAAAAAAATAAAAGAACTTGAAGCCAGACTTGCGGCTCTCATGCCAGATGGGCCATAAATTGGTCTGCAGAATTTGGCAGACCAATATGCCCGCATGTTATGGGATCCGATTCTGCAAAAAAAAGCAGACTAATGTGCCCGCATGTTACGGGATACGATTCTGCAACAGAATGCAGATCAATGGGCCCGTCGGTTGCGGGATCTGATTCTGCAACAGGCAGACCAATATGCCCGCTGATTGCGGGATACGATTCTGCAAAAAAAAAGCAGACCAATATGCCCGCATGTTGCGGGATACGATTCTGCCACAGGCAGACCAATGGGCCCGCGGGTTGCGGGATACGATTCTGCAACAGAATGCAGATCAATGGGCCCGCGGGTTGCGGGATACGATTCTGCAACAGAATGCAGATCAATGGGCCCGCGGGTTGCGGGATCCGATTCTGCAACAGGCAGACCAATATGCCCGCATGTTACGGGATCCGATTCTGCCGAGGAATGCAGACCAATATGCCCGCGCGCAGCGGGGCTGCTCTTTTATAAGTAAATATTTTTATGTAAACTATTAATATAAAAATTTAAAATGATATTGCATTATGTGTTGATTGTATTTATAGTTCTTTTGTTTTTTATAATATGTTACAAAATCATTAATACAGCTGAATATAGTGGAGGTTTAGATAATAAAAAATACAAATATACATTTCCACATCGTAAGAAGTTTAAATCTGTTGCGGAGACTCATTATTCGGTAGCAGGTCCATATCAAACTGCGCAAGAAATTAAAATATTCAAATCTTTATTTGAAATCGTACCAAAAGAAATAATTGATGCCACTGCACATGTCGGAGTTGATTCGTTAACATTAGCATACGCATTTCCAAATGCTAATATAACATCAGTTGAACGTAATCCCGTAGTATATGAATTATTAAAGGAAAATATAGAAAATCTTGGATATTCTAAACATCAAGATGGTCGTAAGCGGTTTACAGTCGTAAATATGTCTGCTGATGTATATTTAAAAGATTTAGATCATACAGTTGATTTAATTTATATGGATCCACCATGGGGTGGTCGTGGATATGTGGCTGCATCAGATCTTCCATTACATGACGAATTAGGGAATCCCACAATTCCATTAAGTGATGTGGTTAATATCGCACTAAGAAAAACAAAACTATTGGTTCTTAAAGCCCCATATAATTTTAAAGTTGATGAATTTGGAACAAAAATTAATGGAAAAATAGATGGTATTCGTAATATAAACAGATTTAATGATACTTCACGTGTATCATTTATATTTATTATAATCAGATCATAAAAAATACAACTACAACTCACACGACAGATGATCAAGGTGCATGTTCATTTTGATAACCGAGAACAAAAAAATTCAAATTTGAATATATTATCTCTAATATTAAATCAAATGTATAAAGGACAAATATCAATATGCATCCATTCAGCAAGTTTAAACACACATCATGCTGTGTAAAAGGGGACAACAGTCCAAACTCCAAATTTGACACAAGTATAAGCTGTCAGAATCTATTTTGTAGTTATTGCTTTGGTAAGTCCCATGATATCATTCAATGTACTGGACCTAGTGATGATCTGGAAGACTATGATGATCGATCGTGTGAAGACCTGGTGAAACAGGGAGAACCGAATCTGGAATTCAAGTGTGGAGTCGGGAAACAATTACCAAAGATTACCAATGGTAGGAATTTCTGGCGCATCCCGACCTTATATCGTCAACTACCATTCAAAGAAGCAATGTCAGATTTCTTTCGATCGTATCCATCATTAGTAAACAACAAATATCTGTCAGCAGGGCCTCATCAGTTTGCATGGTATTTGAAGTGTATCTGCGACTATACGTGTAAACATAGATAATATTATTTTTTTAAAATATAGAGATAATAATATACCAAATAAAATGATTTTATGCGCGGTGATATTATTATTGATAATATTGATTACATTTATTATATTTATAGAATTACCATGGTCTGGATGTATATCATATTCATTGAAAAATAGAATAAAGAATAGATTTATTAAGCTAAAACATCGAAGATTACATATACCATTAAATATAGATATATGTAAAGAAAACTTAGAATTAATCGCAGATATTTTAACCAAATACAAACTTAAATTTTGGCTATCAGAAGGTACTGCACTTGGTGCAATACGGGATAGTAATTTTATATTATACGATGATGATGTGGATATTGGTATGTGGTATAGCGATTTCAATAAATTTAAGACAGTTGCATTACCTGAATTAATAAAAAATGGATTTACATTGGATGAAATTATTATGAATAATACATTTATAGGATTATCTAGAAAAGGTGAGAAATTAGATATAGATTTTACAGGTGAAGATATTGATTGTATGTCATGTAAAACAAAAAATGCAAATTGCAAAAATTGTAATATACTAATTGATAAACTTAGTAATATGAAGTATATTACGTTTCTTGGTAAAAAATATCTATGCCCAGATATCGATTATCTTGAGTATTTATATGGTCCAAATTGGAAAACACCACTTAGAACAAAATGAGAAATTTGAATTTATCTATATCAATTATAATATTACTGCATTCACAGACTCTATCTGCGACACACGACGTATATAATAAAAATGGTTGCTATTGACAGTCCACTAAACTACGCTCTTAGCAGACTTGAAGATCTGGTCAGTGTGTATTCGAAACTCTCAAGTAAACAGGAACAGATGTATGCATATACCAAGATTAACAGTCAAGTAGGTCGAATTGCAAAATTGATGGTCCGATATCAGCTAAGTGAAGAGATCATTTGTGACCTGCTAACCAATGCAATGTCTGAATGTCCAGACCTTCTCGATCTGGGAATGAAACAGTATTTTGACTATATGTATTGCTATGTATGATTTTACGAAATTTGAATTTTTTGATTCTTTACAAGATATATATGTTAGGACGTAAAACCGCAGATTTTACGTCATTTCAATTCACTCCAATATGGCAAACAACGGAAACGAAGTATACGAAGTAGACGGAAACGACGTAGACAACGTAGACGAATATGACGAAGAATATGACGGAAACGAAGATGAACAAAAAGAAGACGACGGAGACGACGTAGATGACGGAGACAACAGAAATATTACTGCTGCTATTGTTACTAAGTTTGGCTGTGTATTATGCAACATTGATCCATACGAAGTGCATGAATGGATGATTGAAAATGAATATACAATGTCGTTCGAGAGTGCGTCATTACTTGATGCTCAATACAAATACAGGAGTGATGGAAATGCAGAGGATGCATCGGGCGGAACGCGTTGGCTGGCTGCATACAATTTCCCACACGTCGGATCCGTAATCAAAATCGGAGATAAAGAATTTGAAGTTACATGGACAGGTGTCCTGACATTTACGGCAGTCAAGATTATGTAAGAATTGTGAATATGATGGCTTTATATGATATCCAAAATTTGATTTTTTTAAAATTGAAGGTATTAAATGATATAATAGTATATTAGCTGTGATATTCTGGAAATGGCAGACAAACGTGAAGACAAACATGGTGAACCAATTGCGACGGATAAGTCAAAATGTATGAATCCTGAAAAAAAGGTTAATAACTTTCCGTATAAGCGGATATTTATGAAGGATCCTATGTATTATTTTAATAATTTAAAAACAAAAAGTTACCTAATGTCAAATGAATTTATACCAGTAAATGATGCAAGTTTCGGAGATGATGCATGGAAATATGATAATCGAATAGTATATATTTGTATGCATCGTGATGTATATGATGAATGTGATATAATTACGGATTATTTTACCGAGTATGCAAGGATTAAAGCATCTGTTAATGGAAATAAATCACCATATGAGATGTGGCAAGATCCTAAGTTTAAATCCGATATTATAAATATTGTAAAAAAGTACAATTTATCGAAAGATTCTAAACAGAGTAAGTTATATGAACTTCAGAGAGAAGCAATATATGCGAATATCAAAGAATGTACAAATTTTAAAGTATCTGCAGCTGTGGAGATTTATAAGTTGTTTAATGCTCAAATTGTATTTGATCCATTTGGAGGATGGGGTGATCGTATGATTGGAGCTGCAGCTGCGGATGTAATAAAATATGTATGTACTGATATAAATGCAAATTTAAAAAGGGGGTATAGTGAGATATCGGAATTTATACAAACTGGTGGATGTGAAACAAAAATAAAATATCGGATTATGCCGATCGAAAAATATACATTATTGGAATTTAAAGAAGATTTTGGAACGAATGCTCCGGATTGTATATTTACTAGTTCACCATTTCATAATTATGAAATTTATAATATCGATAATCCAGTCATAGAATCGTATGAAACATGGTTAAAGGATTGGTTATTACCGGTTATTGACCAATTATGGGGTATATTAAAACCAATGGGATATTTGGCACTTCATTTACCTGCAACATCAAATACAGTAAAGAAAAGAAGTAGTTTGGATATGGCTACGGACCTACTTAATCATCAATCCCGGAATAATCGAAAATTTAATGGCATTATTGCGTGTGGATATGATAAGAAATTTCCGTTGCCGATTTATGTATGGCAGAAGCGTAATAATGAGCCAATTTTGATTAAAACTTAATATTTGGGATGCAAATGAATGCAGTCTAATGGGCCCGCGCGTCGCGGTAGTATGTATCACCTACATAATAGGTAAATAATGAATTACTAAATTTGAATTTTTTATATCTAATATTATACATATACGCACATCCGACGTTAACCATGGCACCTGCCATGTCATTTCCAGTCATTGAAGGCTTCAATTTCGCGGGTGCTTTAAACGTTATCGTCCAGATTGACTCAAGTGAGTACATCGAACTCAACATCCCGGGCGTGACCGCGGACGGTGTGTCTTTGTTCACGAATACCGACTTTGGAATACTCGGGCTCGGTGGGCCTGTTCTCCCAGCTGGCTGTAAGCTGGCTATGGTGACATTCAACGAAGCCCCTGACGACATCGACGTACCCGAGAATAGTGATGAGTTCACAGTGTTCTTCCTGTTGGACTCGAACAATCGGCCCGTTTATAGCGACGCGCACGGGATGATTTATGTGGTCACATCCGATAGCCAGGATCCGTTTGAGATCGAACAGATGTTCGGATACGCAGATGTGTACTTGGATTGTATCTTTGAACACCATTTCATGTAGAACTTGCGTAATTTTTGTCTAAAAAAAATATATCATGGTAATAATGGGTCCGTGTACCGCGGTATTTAACGGACTTGTTCTTTGAGTTTCTTCATCGCAGATGCACGGACAGTCTTACTGGCGGGCTTCGCTTTGAATGTAACCATTTCACCGGTTAGGTTGTTCATACCCTTCCGAGCGGGTTTAGCGGGTGTCTTTCGGACTTTAACATTAAGTCCCATTAATTTAAACTGACCATGTGATTTAAGTGAAGCAACCATACATGATTCGAGACATTCAATAACTTCGGCAACTTTGGATTTTGACAGTCCGGTTTTATCTGCAATATCGCTATACGTCTGCGATTTTGTCGGAGCGGAACTTGGCATTTTCACGTTGTATTGTAGTCAGGATACGTAAGAATACTATATTTTTTATAATCTAGGAAAATAAGGATGAAAAAATAATGAGGATATATACTAAATTAGGGTATAAAACTTTATTAAATAATAATTCAAAAATTGAATTATGTTTATAATTACTTCAAAACACCACCATATCTGTATAGAATATGTCAACGTCATATGAATGTGGTTATGGGGCAAAATTGGTATTTTGGAATGAAGTTAGACAGATACCTGAATTATTTGGATTACTGTGTCCATTCTGTGCTACATTAGAAAACATTAACACAACTTCATGTGAATCAATGGCATTTTGTGGATCATGTCGTAGTCGATTAAATCGTAGTGGACATTCACTTGTAAAGTGTAAAAAATGTACAAAACCCGTGTATATAGGTCCATTTAATCGTGCTAACTACTGTAAGCAATGTGTTTCGAAAAAATAAATTTTATGTTGTAAGTTTTGAGATTAATCACATATATTGTAATTTTTTGAAAATTTGGGAATGACAGATATTAATCCTAAGATTGTAAATTCGGATGTTGAAATTCTTTATGATAAAATTCGTATTAGTGTGGATGTAAAAAATATTACTGCGGCAGATGTGAGTATAATAATTCAGAAAGTTATAAAGATTCTAACTACAAATTCTGAATTAACGGGAGTTGAAAAACGTGATTTAGTAGAATATATAATTACAAGATTATATAGTGAAATACCGGAATCAAACGATCAGAAAGTTGCAATCTTTCAGGCATTTATTGGTGCGGGATTACCTACAATAATTCATAAAATGTATGAATGGGTAATGGAAAAATTTGATTTAGATAAGGATGGAAAGATTTCATGTCAAGAATGCAGTAGTGTATGGGCTCGATGTTGTACATGCTGTACGAAATGTACGTATGAAAAAAATATACAGCGATCACTTACATCGACAAATAGTTTTGCAAATTTACGATTAGATACATTAAGTGCAACAAATAGTGCACCACCGAGTGCAACGAGTATGGAGCGTTAAAGAGGAATCGCGATACGTGTAGTCAAGTATGATATAATTGAATATGCAATCTGTTCGCTATTAATAATATCAAATTTATTAAAGTATTTACAAACATTATTAAACCATTGCTTATCACTAATCATCAAATTAGTGTTTAAATTTTTTATACGAAATGTCATTACAAGTCCGATTAGTTGGAACCAATTAGTAATACCATTATATTTTAATTTATTAGATGAATCAACACTAATTATAGATGTAATAGCCGGGTCATCAATTAATGTGTCACCATCTAATTCCAGTATGATTACTTCTTCTTGGGTTGTAATATATGCGTTATTAATGATGCTTTCGTCGTCCATGCTTTCGTCGTCCATGCGTTCATCCATGCTTTCGTCCATGCTTTCACCCATGCTTTCACCCATGATTATAAGAGCTAAAAGAGTTATTATACGATAGGTGTGTTTTATAACTTTATAGTTACTATGTTTCATTTTTTACTTTTTTTAACTTTGATATAATTCTATTAAGGATAGTCTTTGTAAGTTCAGGACCATCCATATCTTTACATACAGGTAACATATGTTTACAGTCATTAATTGGCGATATGTATGATTCTGGGAATGTGTCTCCATGAACAAATTCCCGAGATGTAATTGTCAAATATGTTATATTTGGTGGGATACCCTTTAAATGAAGCGTCTGATACCATGTAGCCAATCCATTCCTATCTGCGAAATTCCAAGTATCATCGCATGTAAACCCATGCATATGTGTGATTGTAACCGGTATACGACTGATGTCACCAATGGGATTATATGTAACAATATATAAGTGTGGTGTTACAATCTCATAAAAACAAAGATCTTCAACGGATTCTGCAATAAGTTTAGCTTGATCATAATTTTTACAGACCATATTAAGATAAAATCGTTGAGTTGTATATGATTTACCGCTCATTGATAATACACGTGCATAATTTCCTATAGTTTCATATGTGGCACCTCGATTAAATAATTGACATATAAGTTCTCCACGGAGTTCATTATTTTCAATATCAAATTCGAATGTACTAGTTGTTGATTCTTGCCCATCTATAGTAGTAACATATGTATTAATTATCGGAAGTAGATCTGCAAATTGTGGGTTTTCTTCCAATATTGTAACACGTGAATATCCTGTATTATATGGACATTGTTCTATTTTACCACTTTCGGGATCATTCCACCATTTTGAATTTAATTCAAAGAATTCAGACATTTGTACACCTCAAACGTTAATCGAAATTAGCAGTTTATTTATTATATGTTATTTATTATACATTTTTTTAATTCAGTTTTTTGCAGAATCGTATCCGCGACACGCGGGCCCATTGGGCTGCATTTTTTTTGCAGAATAATATCCCGCAACTAGCGGACCAATTTTTTTTTACAGAATCATATCCGCGGCATGCGGGCCCATTGGGCTGCATTTTTTTGCAGAATAATATCCCGCAACTAGCGGTAGAATAATATGTTTTGCTATTCAAATTTTGAATTGTATATATCATTGTAATACACATATAATAATTTAAATTAAGTCAATAATTAATAAAAAATGAGAATTATTCATTTAGCTGATATTCATGTTAAAGATCAACGAAGAGATGAATTTCGTTATATATTTGACAAAACTGCGGATAGTATTGGACAATTAGATCCGAAACCAGATTTTGTTGTAATTGCGGGTGATATATTCGATACAATGTCAAAAGCAAGTGCACGTAATTGGGAAGATGTGGCATATTTATTGACAATATTATCTTCAATTGCGCCGGTTGTTTTAATCCCAGGTAATCACGATCTTAATGTACGTGCCGATGATGCACCTGATCTAATAGGTCCAATGTTGAATGCTGCTGGTGGTGCCGTTAATTTACAACCTCCGCGTGTTAATTATTTCAAATATTCGGATGTATATGAATTTGGCGATGCAGTGTGGATTACGGGTGTACCGGGTCGTATACCAGCTAGTTTGGATAAACTTAAAACAACATTAGATCAAAATCCTGGCAAGCCGCTAGTTGGAATTTATCATGAGAGTGTAACTGGTGCAAAATATCCAAACGGTATTGAAGCTGCAGAGACCCCATTATCGAAAAATAACTTATCTGATTTAGTACGTATTGCTGGCCCAGACCGAGTATGTGCGATCTTACTTGGTGATATTCATTTACGTCAGGAGATTGATTTTGAACTTAAATCTCCGATTGCTCGTGCTTGGTATCCGGGATCAATGATATGTTTGAGTTTTGGGGAACATCATAATGGTCATGGATATTTAATATGGGATAGTCCAACATCAAATAATAAGACTCTAGTCGTAACACCAGTTGATATCTATAATCCAGTTGCACCATTAACAATAAAGATTAATGCGAATGGGGAAGATATTACTCAATTACCAATCCCGGAAACACCGAAGTCATATCGTATTAAATACGATATTAATGCCGATATTGTATTATCTGATATCGTATATAAATATACTGATAAGTTTGGGTTTAAACCGCGTACAATCGATACATATGGATATCTAGTCAATTCAAACACTATAAATGAAACTCCTGCGGAATTGGTGGAACAAAAAACGAATAATTTGGATTGGATGACGCATGTAAAATTAGCAAATCAAATATTGGATTCGAGTAATATTCCGGATGATATCAAACAAGCGACAATTTCGATGTATGAGTTGAATATATCAAATGGATTGGGACTTAATATAGATGCACCTCGTGCAGAATTAATAAAATTGGAATTTAGTAATATGTTTTGTTACGGT
>Ga0208088_1000150_pt1 | contig 11587 bp, 7 predicted proteins | sample LakMenEpi02Apr12_FD_150661 | JGI IMG/M metagenome (GOLD analysis project Ga0208088, IMG submission 150661) | Freshwater microbial communities from Lake Mendota, WI - 02APR2012 deep hole epilimnion (SPAdes) | ecosystem: Environmental > Aquatic > Freshwater > Lake > Epilimnion/Euphotic zone ...
CATCAATTATGTCTTTATTTTCCTTTAATATATTATTAATATCCATAATTTTTACTCCATTAATATCATCAGAAATATTCCAAAAACTTGATATTTTTTGTGTACAATCATCTATCATTTTATCATTAATTGTGTCTTTATCTTCCTTTAATATATTAATAATATCCATAATTTTTATAATTATAAATAATATTTATTATAAATTGGATATTAAAATATCAATTTTTTATTTTTTCTTTTTATTTAAATTCATACCCATAGATTGGGCCATTTTAAGAGGTATAGCAAATTGATTTAATAAATCTTCACCAATAGGTTTGCCATTACTATCCTTCATATTTTTTAATCTACTTTCACAATTCTCCATCATATTTTTCATTTTTTCCCCTGTTTTTTTAACCTTTGATTGATCCATATTATTTGCCATTCGTTCTGATACTTTAGATGCTATATTATACATATTATCAAAGCTCGAAATACCATCTTTTTTTAATTCATTTACTATATCATGTACAAGAGTATTGGTAACTTCAGAAACATCTTTATCTTCATTACCTCCAAATAAATCAGAAATAATATTTGTTACTTCATTTATTTGTTTTTCATCTAAATTTTTAAGTTGTTCCATTAATTGTTCTTTATTTAACATTTTATCAGCTCCCATCATACTTAATAAACCATTATTATCACTATTTCCATCAGATAAAACAATATTTTGTGAATTTGTAATTAAATTATCAACATTTAATACAGTCGGTTGTTCAGAAGATTGAATACCAATATATGGATTAAATTTTAATCTTTTTATAACATCCGAATTACAAACCTCTTTTTCTAATTCATTGATTATATCCCACAATTCCCCCTCTTTAATTTTATTATTTATCATTGCTACTAAGTGTGCAGAATAACAAAAAAGTAAATAAATATATTCCCATAAATATTTTTTTTCAATATCATCTAAATATTCCATAATTAAACCTATATTTAAACCTGGTATAATAGTTATGATTGCATTAGTTTGTTCATTTTTTTTTGAAAAAAGAGATATATCTTTATCTTTTAATAAATTAATATATGATTTTAATGTAGTGTATACTTTTTTAATAACTCTACCTTGATTTAATTCAGAAACATCCTCATTTTCTCCCTTATATTCCTTTAATAAAAAAACACAAGTATCTAATAATTTATCTAAAGATTTTTTATTAATATTGTTATTATTTAATAAACTAATCCCTTTTTTATGTAATAAATCAGTTAATGCAACAACTGAAGAAACAAAGCATTTTTGATAAATCATTAATTTTAAGTTGCTATCCATATCCATTCGTATAATTAATATATCTATATTTATTTTTAAGTATATTAACAAAAAAATAAATTAATTAAATAAATAATTCTATAAACTTTTTAATTTTTTCGAGGCTACTTGTTTATTATGTAGAATATCTAAATATATAGAAGCAATATCTACTAACAATTTCATTGTTTTTTTTATAGATTCTTTAGTTGTATTATTAAATGATTTCCATAAATCTTTAAATTCAAATATTTGTGACATTTGATCTTTTTCAACATTGTTAAATGTATCAGTTATAAAAAAATTATCATTACCTTCTTTAATATTATTTACATATTCTTTATTGCTATATACATATTGTAAAAAATATGCAATTGGCTCCTTTGGTCTTTCATCGAAAAATTCTTTTATTGCTCCCTTATATTTTGCAAAATGAGAATCATCTCTCACAGTTGCGATATAATTACACATTGATAATGCATTTTTATTGAATTTTTTTTCTAATTCCTCTTTTTTAATTGACATATTTTCAATAAAAGCTAATAGTTCTTTTTGATTCATTGATAATATTTGATTTTCCATTTTATTATATATATATTATTATATATATAATCTTTAAATATTTTAACGCACAAAAATAATTATTTTTATAAAAATTAAATTCTGTTACATTTCTTTTGATTTAGTATTATAAACTGTTTTTATAATATTTTGATTCATTTCCTGTTTTAACATACTGTCTTGATTTTTTCTATTTTTTTCATATTGTTCTGATATTTTATCTTGTTGAATTCTATCAATTTTTTGTTCTTTACCCTTTGTATTAAATGTTAATATTTTATTATTATCTTCATTACCTAAAGCCATAAACGATTTTGGTAATGCCTGATCAACTAAACCAATACTTACATATGAAAAATTATCAGATATTCCAGATGTTTCCATAGGTGCATGTTCTCTAGGTCCATTATCTCTTTTAGCATTAGATTCAATTAAAATTTGTCTTCTTTGTTCAGTTGCTCTATCAATCATTGATTTTTGTCTAGAAAATATAATTTCTTGCAACCATTTAAAAGCCGATTCACCTTCATATAATTGAGATCCATTTGGTGTTTTTATTAATACACAAGGAACTTCTTTAATACCACTATTAAGAATTGCATTTTTATCCATTTTATCAACACAATAAAGTTCTGTGAAAAATCGAAATATACCACAATCTTGAGCATGTTTTATAAAGTTTGTACAACTAGCAACTCTTTCGCTATAAAATAGTATATACATGATATAATATAGTATAATATAAAAATATTTAAAGGTATACGCATTAAAAATATAACATAATATTAAATGTATATATAAAAAATTGATATACTAATATATTCAATATAAGCTACATAAATAAATATGATTATAATATACTATAATGTCAAAAACAAAATATGATTTAAATTTTAAGGAGATAGAATTTATACCAAGATCTGGATATACATCAAGCTCATTAACAATTTTATTATCAGGAAAAGATATAAATGTTAAAATAGCAAATGCACTAAGAAGAGTATCAATGCAAAATATACCAGTTTATGCATTTCCGCCACAATTAACAAGTATACTTAAAAATACATGTGTTGCATTTGACAATGATTATATGAATCTTCGATTATCAACTCTACCAATTTTCAACATTGATTCTGATATATTTACATTGCACGAAAAATATTGGGATAATATAAATTATGCTGATCCTAAAAGAGAAAAACATCCATCAGAAAAACATATTGAATTACACGTAAATGTGCATAATAATTCTGATGTAATAAAAAATGTAACAACTAATGATGCTAAACTAATTGTTGATGGTACAATAGTTGATGTATATGATAATAAATATCCGATATTACTTATAAAATTAAGACCAAATGATACATTTAAATGTGATATGTTAGGAGCATTGGGGGTTGGTGACAATCCTATTAATGGAGCAATTTGGTATGCATCAAGAAATTCATATTATGAATATGATGATAGTATAGAAAATCCTGATTTTAAATTAACAATACAATCAAATGGACAAATGTCAGAATATGTGATATTATATAAATCATGTGAATATATAATAAAAAAACTAGAAGATATATCGAAAGAATTAATAAGAAAAATAGATACTAAAGAAATAAAAGAGAATAAACAAATAATATTTGATTTGGATGGAGAGGATCATACTATTGGAGAATTATTAAATATAGAATTCCAAAACCATCCAGATATAGCATTTTCAGGTGTAAAAAAACCGGATCATTTAATTAAAAGTGTAACAATAAAAATTTTATCTAAAAATGATAATTCTCCAACAAAAGTGATGTTAAAATGTATTGATTCTATTATTGAAAAAATACAGATATTAAAAAAATATTTTGATAAAAAGAAATAAATTAACTTATTAATTCAATTTGAGTTGTAGTATTGACACAATCTTTATAAAAAATATTATCAATATTTATGTCATTATTTTCAATAGTTTTAATAATATTATTTCTAGATAAATAAATTGTAACTAATAGATCAATATCCCTATTTTTTAAATAAAAATAAACATCATCAATACTTAATGATTTTTTTTCTATAAATTCATTATCTAAATATGTATCTATTTTTCTAGATTTAATAAATATTGTATGAAGATCAAATAAAATTCTTTTATAATTATTTGGTAAACAATTATATATATTTGTTGATTGTTTATTTCTTGTTATATGATATATATTTAATAATTCTTTTGCTATAGTTTTTAATGATTCATTGATTCTTTTTATAATATTTAAATAATATATAGAAAAATATGGTAAAATATTATTTAATTTATTATTACAATATAACGATAAATATGATATATTAATATTATCATATATATCAATTTCATTTATTAGATTTCTATAAATAAGAGATTCTAATAGATAAATTTTATTATTATATTCAATTATATATCCACCGAATATAAGTTTTTTATTAACAGTATTTTTATATTCCATTTGTTCATATTCAAATAATAATTCATCTACACAACTATAATGTCTTTTAATTTGACAATTATTTATTTCATTAGATTCCTCATATAATATTTTTATATGTTTATTAAGTTGTATTAAATTGTCATCATAAGCAATAATCTTTTTATATTTATTATTAAAAATAATACAATGATATGGAATATTATCTTTCATTTCTAAATTTTCTGTAAAAAATGTATTGTTTTGAGATATATCAGCTATTGTAAATTTTGATAATAATATTGTTTGATTTTTATTCCTAATTAATATTGTATATATTCCTAAATAATTTTCATAAATATTAATATTTTTCCAATTATTATATAAAAAAGATATATCATTATTAATATTTAAATAATTTTTTTTATTAATATGTGTTATATATTTTAAATCTATTTTTGAAAATATAGCATAGTCTATATTATGTATAATATTGTCTATTAATTTATCACAATAATGTAGATTATTTGATAAATTTATTGTTTTTATTATAAAATATGGTATATTATCTCCTCCATCTATTAAATATAAATGTTTATATATATAATTGCTTTGTAATTGATCTTTTAGTATATTAAAAATATATTTTTCATGTTTTCCAATTATTTTTTCAAATAGATTAGAAAACATAGTAATAATAGTATCTCTATTCATAATAAAATTCTATTTATAATAGTTTTAATAATGTAAACGTATTATTTTATTATTTAATTTAAACTTAATATCTTTTTAGATATAAATAGTAATTTGCTTTTAAATCTATAATAATACAAATATTTTATATAATGAAAAACTATAAGATGTATTTTTATTCTTGTATTATATTATAAATTTGATATGTACATTAATAAGATTGACGATTATATAAATAACATTATTGATGATTTTTTTACAACTGTTATTTTAAAAAATAAAACAATACAAAAGATATTTTTAGAACAAAATTTTGTAAAATATCAAAAAGAATTAAATGACATATTTATTGATTATATAAAAAATATTAATTTAAATGAAATAAAAGAAATTATAAAGAATATTGATAATATATATAGTATTACAGAAACTATAAAAAGATATATAACACTTTATACATTTTTAACAATAGGTTTTAATTATAGTGGTAAAGATGATACATATATAAATAATATAGTTGAATATACAAAAAATCAATCAGTTTATGAATATAAGATAGAAAATTTTTTTAATTCAGAAAGTAATGCAAAAATAATAAAATATTATAAAATGATAAAACAAATATTAACATTATTAACCGCTGATTCGCAACAAAAAAAGGAAATAACTACAAATAGACCAGATTTTAAGGAAACTATAACATTTTTAAATGAATTAGGGGCTGAATTTATTAATATAGCATTTAATTTATCATCATTGGATAATTCAAAAACTGATCAAGGACATAATATTATTAAAACAATAATAATAAAATTATTATATGAAACAAAAGAGAAAAAAGATTTTTTTAGATTATTAGAATTAGCAGAAAATATAGAAGGTGAATATATGTTTATTGATATAGTTGTACCAATTAAAAATGTAATTGATTTTTCAACTGTAGAAAGTTTATTTGATAAAAAAGAAATAATGAAAGGTATAGCATATAATTTTTGGGACTATTTAACAGAAAAATATGATAATGATAAATTATTTATTATGTCAGCTGATGAAAAAATAACAAAAATAATAAATTCCGGTATAATTGTTCCTATTACCGATGAATTTTTATTATATCATAAAGATTCAGAAAGATATGATAAATTTACTGATCCAACAAAAGTTAAAAAAAAAGAAGATACTAAAATTAGATTTATTATAAATAAAATTGATACTATATCGGAATTTTATTCTGATAATGTAACTAAAGATGAAAAATTAATACAGTCAGTAAAAAAACAGTTTTATATTCCATTAATAAATAGAAAGGCTATAACTGTAAATGATTATGAAGAAATTAAAATAATAAATAAATTTATAAATCAAGGTAAACGAAGTATTGAAAACAATGAATATTTTAATGATTTAATTAATTACAGATCATATCCATATATAAATTTTAGAGATTTTAATAGGGATGGATTTTCAATATTATTAAATAAAACAATTGACATTGTCAGAGCAGTAAATTTTGAAAAAACTGGTGATTTTAAACAAAATAGAAAAAGTACAATACAGATGAGAATTGGTAGTAAAGATATGAATGTAAATATAGTTGGTTTTATGGTTCCTTCAAGTAATAAACCTATACAATGTATTAAAGTAAATGAATTAATTAATATAAAAAATTTATCTAAAAAAACAACTAACGGATTTACATTAATTACAAAATATTTGAAACAATCGGCTATAAAAAATCAAAAGCATAAATCATCAATTTTTTGGCTATTTGATAATGAAACCGATGAAGCTCATATGGAAACTTATGAACAAACTGCTAAATTTACAAAACAAGATCAAACTAAACATATTGTTGGTAAATTATATGATGTTTTAACTAATGAAATATATAAAGAATTAACAATAAGATTTGAAAATAATAAAAATTTATATATACAAACAGCATACGATTTATTGTCAAAAATAGAAAAAAGATTATTTTTAATAAGAGATGATGAAGATATTATTGCTGATATAGAAAAAAAAATATTTGATACTATAAAAAAAAATAAAGGAGAATATGATATAGCAGATGATATTGTTTTTGGATTATATGGTGAAATTATAAAACTTCCAAATGTTGTTAATAAAAAGACAAATAAATATGAATTAATTAAAATTGATTTAGGAAAACTTAATGAAAAAGGAGAAAATATTGAAGAAGAAAAAATTGATGGAGTTTGTCAACATAATATAACTTGGGATAAAATTTTAGAATTAAAAAAAACTAATCCTGTTAGATATACAGATGATATGTATGCTTTTATACAACAATATGTTATTGAAAATTCAGAAAAGGAATATGTGTGTAAAAGCTGTGGTTTTAATTTAAATATTAAAAAATATATTCTTGATGGTTCATATGATGATGAAACTCAACAATATGTAACATATAGTATGCCTATGGAAATCCCATTAGAAGATATAGCAGAATATGAAAAATATAAAAATTCAATCAGAAATATAGATAAAATAATAGAAAAAATATCAATGGTTGCAAATATACCATTCTTTTCTGGTGTATCAATGCAAGTAAAATGGAGAAGAAAAGGAGTTGTAAAAGATGTAATTGATATAACTCTATTAAATAACAAATTATTAAAGAAAAATTTTAAAGAAAGAACAGAAACATCATTAAAACAGTATGGTATATCAAAAGATTTATCAAATTTATTCGTTTTTGAATTAGACAATAGTATATTTTTATTCTCAAGCAAAGATAAAGATTATTATAAACCAATTAAACAAAATAATATATTATCATATGTAATATTTTTAATTATATTAGAAATTAATGATTCTCAAGTAACATTTTTAACAGGTGATACCAAAGGATTATGTAATTTTGCTATATTTGATAAAATATTTACATCTCTATTTGATGGTCTAAAATTTAGAAAAAATAATAAAGGAGATCTAACAGATGTAAAACAATACAAAATATTCTGTTATTTATTATATATTATATCATGTATGGCTACAAAATACAATATGTGGCATTATGAATATAAAGATCCGAATGAAGCAAAAGATCCAAATAAAAGAAAGAAATATTTACCACTTATGCAGAAAATTTTAATTCATACAGTAATTGATGTAATAAATTCTATTTTAGAAAATAGTGAAATAAGTAATAATAGAATATATGAAGTATTATCAAGTAAGTTTAGAACAAAATTAGTAACAACATTTTCAAATGATGAACTATATAAAAAATTATCAGGAGAAGGAAATGCATCTTCTTTGGGTGAAAAGAAAAATTTTATTGTTACAAAAGCAGAACCATATAAATTATCTGGTAAATTTACTCAACAAAAATATGAAGATCCAACTACATGGCCTAAAATACGTCCAGCAATATTAACACTTGATTTTAATCCTGTTATTTATGATTATAATTTCTATAAAGAATTAAATAATTTGACAAATTGTATAAATGGACCCTTTCATATTTGGAAATATAAAGAAAAAGAATTAGAATGTAAAATATGTAATATTAAAATGAAAAATGTAAAAATAAATGATAAAGATTCCAAAGAAATTAAAAATAATTATAAATATATTAGGTTACAGGATTTAGCTATAAAATATTGTATGGATGGAACTTCACATCAATTTATGCTTTCAAAATCGGGTGAAAATCGTTGTACAAAATGTAATAATACAGAAAATCATAAATATAAAAATGATGAATTAGATAAATTAGAAATAGCTATTGCTAAATATAAAAATTCTGCAAATGAATTACAAATTAAGAGAGATTCAGAAATAGCTAAACTTGAAAAAGAGGAATTATCATATAATGAAAAAGTTAAATTGAAGGTTGAAACACAATATAAAAATCAGATATCAAAAGATAATTTATATAAATTTATTGACGAATTTGTTGATAATTTACAATCTATTTTAGGCAATGAAACACATTCTGATATTTATTTAAGAGAAAATGCATATATAATTGATCATGATTATTTAGGTTATCAATTAGATAAACCTGTAGTAATAACAGATAAAGATAATAAAATAATGTATAAATCAAATCATTCATTTTTTGGAACAGATATTATATATTATACAAGTTATAAGAATAGTAAAGTTGATGTATTTTATGATGCAACTACAAAAATGTTTTTAGGTTATAAAGAAGAAAGCAAGAATTTTGTTTCAGATAAAAAACCAAATAAAAAAATTAAAATTAATTATTCAGTTTATAATAAAATTAAATTTATGGGATATATATCACAATATATTGAAATAGATGAATATATTAATGAAAATCAATCTGAAGATATATCATCAGATAAGTCTGAAAAGGAACAAAAAAAAGTATCATTTGCTCTAGTAGAAATAGTAAGAGAAAGAATTGAAAATTTAAAAAAAGTAATGTATAAATTCCAACGTGTTCTAAATAGAACTATAATTGGTACTTTTGAAAAGAAGCAGAAAAAAGTAGAATTTGATAAAAATGATGATAATGAAAAAGGATCATATAATAAATTAAATAATTATGATATTGATGATGATTTTTTTAGTGATAAATATGATAATATAGTAGATAAATATAAAAAAAAAATAAATAATATCAAACTTACAGATAATGATGGAAATCATCAAATATTTAAACATTGGAAAGGTATATTAAGATCATTTTATGCAGATTCATTTGATGATATAAGATTAGATATTGGTAAGAGTGGATTATTATCAGCAGATATATTAAATAAACACGATGTTAATGGAAATATAATTTTGTTTTATATAATCGAAGAATTTAAAAAATTAATGAAATATAATGATAATAAATTTATTAAAATTAATATATCTCTCTTATTAATTGATTTTATTAATGTTGTATTCGATACTTTCAATCAAGAATCATTAAAATCTAATCAAGATATAAAACAATTCTATTATATATTAAATTCATACACTTATATAGAAGATATTCAGGATAAAGTAGGAGAAACAACAGGTGTATATGAAGAATATAAAGATGCTGATGATGAAATAACTGATGAACAAAAGGAAGAATTAGAAGATGCAAATGAAGAGGCTGATGCATTGGATATAGATCAAGAAGTAGAAAATAATTGGGAATCAGATATATTATCAGAAAAATTATGATTTATTTTTACTATTTAATTTGGATATTTAATACTTTTTATTCAAAAAAATTTATTAAATATTTTAAATAAAAAATATTTAATACTTTTTATTCAAAAAAATTTATTAAATATTTTAAATAAAAATAATAAAATCAATATTAAACAATAAAAATTTTCTATATATAGACTACGAAATGAATAAAAGATATGATGAATCAATAAGATTTTATAATTTCTATTTTTTAATTATAATATTTTTTTAAAATAAAATTCTATTTATTAATCATATAGATGGAATATTTAGACATAATTATTATATTAATAATATGTTTTATCGCATATAAATTATTAAATATAAATTCCCCAATTTCAATCGAAAATTTTAATTATGATAATGCAAGTTTGGATGATAATACTTATTTAGATATATTATTTGAAAAAACAGCTAAAGATGAAGAAAAAATAAAATCAGGAAAGGTAAATTTAAATAGTATTGATGATCCTATTATAAACCCTTATTTTTCTGAAGTACAATTTCATAATGATTATAGAGATGTTATAACAGCTTTCAATAATATAGCTCCCTCACAAAAACAATGGTTTAACAGATCTGATTATCCTGTAGAAACTACAATTCCTCAAGTTAAAGAGGTAAAATATCTTATTAAATCATTTATTAAAGAATTAAATAAAAATATAAAATATGAAGTATTAGAAAATGGAAATATAAATGCAGGATGGGATGATACAATGCCTGAAAAATCTGTAAAATCTGGATGGGATAAACAGATGGAACAATTAGGTCTTCCCTGTAATGTATATAATAAACCAGCAGGAAAGTCAAAAGTAAAATTATTAAAAATTGATCAAATGGAAAAATATAAAACATCTGATCAAACAAGATATATTGTCTATTTAATATTACAAAAAATGAATGTTAATGATCAAATGGTTCTAAGAGTTTCATTTGTTTTAAATAATCAAGATGTTAACAATGAAAGAAATTTCTTCAAAAGAAATAATGTAGAAGGCAAAAAAGATAAACCAAATTCTGCAGATGTAATTATAGAAGAAATATTTGTTGTTGGATTTATGTCAGATTTTGGTTTTGGAGTAAAAAGTCCTAGAAAAGATTTTTATAAATTTGATAGTATTGAAAATGAAAATGAAATGATGAATCAGGATGAAATTATAAAAGAATTGAAAAATAAATATTCTCAAAGAGATTTTGAAAATAGAGGTTTAACTACATCTTATGATACAGATGGTAAATTAGTATATCATGATTTATCACAATTAATTGATACAAAGGCTCAAAATAAATTGGCTATACAAAGATTGGTTAATAGAGGGGATTCAAAAAATAATTATTATTGATAATAATTGTTTTTTGAAATTGGATTTATAATAATAAATCTAACGAAAAAAATAATTATTATTGATAATAATTGTTTTTT
>Ga0208088_1000151_pt1 | contig 11519 bp, 8 predicted proteins | sample LakMenEpi02Apr12_FD_150661 | JGI IMG/M metagenome (GOLD analysis project Ga0208088, IMG submission 150661) | Freshwater microbial communities from Lake Mendota, WI - 02APR2012 deep hole epilimnion (SPAdes) | ecosystem: Environmental > Aquatic > Freshwater > Lake > Epilimnion/Euphotic zone ...
ATAATATTTAAAATTATGTTAATAAGTTGGTAAGTTCAAATAATTGATTTATATCATTTTCACTTATATTTTTGGTATTAAATTTAACAGATAAATTATTTATTATAACGATTCCAAAATTTGTGTTTAAATGTATTTCTAATATTTTTTCGCTTAAATCATAAGTTTTTAATACAGGTATCATATTTTCTTTTATATTTTTAGTAAAATTTTCTAATAAAATGTATTTATCAGTAATTAAAATGAGAGTGTTATCTTCTGAATAAAATTTTTCTATTTGACCTACTTCATATATTAAATTTCTAAATCTATTTTTAATATATGTTACGATTTTAATATCTTTTTCACTATATGTTTTTTTTAAATTATTAATATATTCATCATTTATTTTTTTTGATTCATATATACCACAATCTGTATTTTTATCTGATAATCTTTTATCTATTTTAAATAGTACTAAATTTTTATCATTTCCAATATTATTTTTAATATACTCTTTTATTTTATCTATTTCCATATATTAATTTATGTATAATTCATATGATATTATTAATATTAGATTAGTATTTTTCAATCTTTTACCATTCATCATCATCACTAAAAAGACCAAGACCAAGATTTTTAAAACGCCATAATATATCTATTTCTTTTTTTTCTTCTTTATTATCTACTGTATCATATTTAATTATTGAATCTTCATACCAATGTTGTATTATATGTAGTGTTTTAAGATCAGTTATATTTATATCTGTATATGACCCAATATCAGTACAAGACCCGATAATACTACCATACATATGGAAACCAGATATTTTACAAATAAGTTCAGTTGAATTATTTTCATTAATACTAAGATCAAAATCATAATCACTACAACCACTAATATGTAAAATATTATCTTTAATACCAAAATAAAAAGGTGAATGTGTATGTCCAAGAATTTCAATTAGAAAGTTAGAATCATGAGTAATATTAAATTTTCCCATATCATACCATTTTCTATGTTTATTTTCTTGATTATCTATTGCATCAGAATACAATTTACGCATAATTGGGCCAGTACTTGGAATTCTATTATCAATTGATTCTTTTATTTCTTTAGAATAGTCCATTGTTAGAATAGTATATTTAAGTTAGTTTTTTAACTAATAATAAATTTAGTATATTACAAAATATATAGAAATTATAGATACTCAATATTTCAATTTTTATTTAATAAAAAGATATTAAAAAAGTTGAAATTTCTACTAATTCAACACAGTTATCAATTTATAAATACAATAATTATTACAATGGCATTAACAGTCTCATATTTCGAACCATTCGCTACATTAATAACACAAGATAAACCGAATGAAAAAATGTTTACAGGGATTGTAAAGAAAGAAAATGATCAAAAACATTTATTAAATATTTTTTGTGATATTTTGAATGGGAATTTATATAAAATTAATAATTTAGATTTAGAAAGGTCAATATTAAGTTTAGTTATTAGTGGTCATCATGTTTATAATGTTTTTATTGAAGCATTTGATATTAATACAATGAATATTAAAATACAATTGCAAGAATTAATTGAAAATAATAAATATAATAATAAATTATTTTTCGAATTGTATAACAAATACAGTTTAAATTCAAGAACATTAAGAGAAGTAACAAAATTTGTAGACCAATATTATAAACCGGATATTACTCAAAAAAATAAAAATTTATTTCATATTATTAAAAATTATATATTTTATCGAAATGTATTGAGTGAAAAATATAATAAAGATGGAAAACAGTTTTATTTTGTTGAATATATTGTACAAAATTTACAAAAAGAGAATATTGACGAAATGTTAGCAGTAATTAAATTTTTTAATTTTATGGAAGTATTATCCCATTCATTAAAAGAAAAAGATATAGTTTCTCATTATTTTGTAAAAAATGCAATAACCGTTCCTTCTACTACAATGAATATTATATCACAAGATATAGTTTTTAAATTTGTTTCTGAAATAGATACATATGTTAAAAATGTTGTTAATGGTATAATTACTACTGAAAATGATAAACAAGAAACAGAAAAAGTTATTGATTATATAAAATATTGTGTAAAATTTGGTGATAAAACTCTATTTTTAATGAATTATATGAAATATTTGCAGGATAGAATTGTAAATAGAGTAACAAATGAGAAAATTGAAAATATTCTACTTGATGCTATAGATTTTAATTCTGACAAAGATTTATGGTTAAAAATGAAATTTATAATAAGTGATTCAGAGGCATCAAAAATATTCCAAGAAAAATATCAATTTATAAAGATTGTTCTTAAAGAGAATAAATATAGAGATATTGATTTTTCAAATACAAAAAATGTAAAAATTCTATTAATGCGCAAATATGCATGGTCAGATAGTAAATATGATGTTAAAAAATTTATAACACACATACCACAACCACTTGAAGTTGAAGTTTATCATCATATTTTAGATAAAGTATACGAATCTATACATAACAGGGAGAAAGATCCTATATTAAAGGAAACGAAAAGAGAAAGAAATATTCAACTAAATTATGAAGAAAGTTCAGGTGTTTTTGAAATGACATTTGATAAGAAATATAAATTTAAAGCAACATTACTACAAATCATGTTGATGGGTTTTATTAATAACTGTGAAGGATATGTTTCTGCAGAACAGATAGCTGATAATATGAATATATCATTAAAAGATATCAATCTTACATTAAATTCTTTAATATTAAGTAAACTTATAACTAAAATTAATACTGAAAATCCACAAAATGTTAAACAAATTAAATTTTTAATTAATAATGATTTTAATAAACAAGATACTGAATTAGATTTAATATCTATGATTCAGCTTACTAAAGATATACAGAGTGGAAAAATTAAACCAAAACCAGTATTTGATGAATCTGTATGCAAAGCTCAATTATTTAGTTATGTTGTTGAAAATAATACAGCTACATTGACTATATTAACAGAACATTTAGTTACAAATGGAAATAAAATTTTATCAAACGATGTAACAAATATGATGAAATCATATGTAGATTCCGGTAAAGTTTTACTAAATGAAAACACATATACTTATGTACAAATAGATGATTCTGATTCTGAAGAAGATTCTGATGATTCAGAATTAGAAGTGAATCCAGATAAAGATACAAAAAAATATGTTATACAAACTGATGATATTAAATTAGACGAAAAAAAAATCGAAGAATCTAAGATAGAAATAAAATCTGAAAACATCGAACTTAAATCTACTGGAGGATTTTTTTCTGATGTAAAATTATTGCAAGATTATATTAAGACTGTAAATACAAATTTTAAAGATAGTAAAATATTAGCAAAAATGATAGCAACTCTTCTAAAGAATTCAGATTCAAATGTACAAACTGCTGTTATAAAATTTAATGATATTAAAGATAAATTTTATAATGATTGGATGGAACAAGAAAATATAGCAAATAAACCTCTTGCACAAAGTCCAAATAAAAAATCAAAAAGTCCAAGCCGAAGTCATAAATGGTAATTAAATTAATTGATATTTTTATTTATTTATTTTATTAATAAAATATAAAATTTTATTTAATTTTGCTATCAAAAAAATTGAAATTTATACATTTGAAGATATTACAGTTATATTATTTAATTAAATAATATAACTACAATGTCTACAATAACACTAGTAATGGACAATGATGACTATGATTTTGGAATATCTAAAGATGGTAATAGAGGGGTTAAATTTATAGTAACTGAAACAGGTAATTCAATTATAGAAAAAAATGAAGTATTGAATCCTTTTTTTGTTGAATTAAGTGGAGGATCTTTAAATGATATTGAACAAAAAGATGTTTACAGCAATTATTCTAAAGCATTTATAATGTGTATGAAAAATACATATTCTAATACAAATGATGCTTATGAAATTTATGAAAGAGTATTAAAAAATGAAAATATTGATAAACTTAAAAGTTATTTTAGTTTAATTGAAACATCCATTAATATAACAAAAATAAATTCTCATAGAAATAAAGGGCTGATTATAACAAAAGCTAATTTAGAATTATTTTTTAATGGCATACAATTTGAAAATACAGAAATTATTATACCTATGTTTGAAATGAAAGAAAGTTTCGCAAAAATTTATGCATCCTTATTTGAAAAACATCCATCAATTAAAACTGTTGGTACAATATTAGAACTTACTAATTTTTATACAAAATCATATAAAAAACCAATTGAAGAACAATTGAAAGAATTTCTTTTACATTTGAAAGAATCACAATATTGGACTGTTAAGGGTCAACTTACAAATATAACAAATGAATGGAAAACACGATCGTTTAGAGATGATGAAATACATGATGGACATAAACATATTCCATCAGAAAATTCATTAAAAACACGATTACAAAATATGGGTACAACTATATTAAGTTCAGCAAATTTGAAAGAAAAAGATTATTTAAATTTTATCAATGAAAAGAAAGGTTTTGTTGATAATTATTCTGCTTTAGTGAAGGATGGAGTTAAAAGAACATATTTTGCATTGAGAGATGATGAATCTCTTATAATTTCAAAGGACGAAATAACTTATTTGTTTTCTAGATTAACAAATGAAAGTGAATTATATCACTTATTTAATGCTTTATTAGTTTCAAAAGATTATTGTCACATGGTTCTTAATAATTTACCAGTGTTAGATAAAATGACTCCATTATTTAATAAATATAAAATACTTTACAAATATCTATTTTCATATGCTTGGACATGCTTTAATATGGAAGAAAATATATTTAAAACAAAAACAAAAAAAGAATATAGATTTGTAATGGATATAAATACTGCAAATAAATTACCAGTATTTCCAATGTGTTCAGAAGATATATTGCAAAATCCTTATATTACGTTGCTTTTGGATCAAAAAGAATTAAATTCTTCTAAAAATTTATTAAGTTTGGGTTATATGGGAGATCATGATGGATATGGTGTATGTAATCTTGAGCAATTTAAATGGAGATTTAATCTTTTTACTACTGGTGATCCCACTAAAAATATTTTTGATGGTATTGATTGGAGTTCTTTTGCAGTATCTGGATCAGTTATGCCAGCATGTTTACAAAAAAAATCCCCTTTAATGAGAGCATTTGATGAAATGTCAGAAACAGATATGTGGGAGGTATTTTTCAATAGTTATTATAAGGATTCGGATATTGATTTAATGTGTAATGACCTATCAGTATTCGGTTTCATAGATAAAACAAGAAAAGTATTTGATCAAATCAAAGCGAATATTCCAAATTGTACAGATAAAGACGTTGAATTTGAACCAATTAAAACATTAGGAATAAGTATTACTGAACATTTTTTGAAAGAAAGATTACAACATTTTAATGAAGATCAGGTTCTTACGTGGACGGCTGATGATTTTTTGAAAAATCTTGATGTAACTAGACAAAGACAATATTTTTATGCTGAATATACAGATGTAAAGAGAAAAATGAATCATAGACTTCGACTTGCAAATAATTATGATTTAAATAATGAATTTGCTAAGAGTTTTTTAGAAATGTCATCACCAAATGATTTAAGCATTCATTATGTAACATATAATTATACCAAGAATGATAATTATACATTACTTGATTCTGATAATTCATTTTATATAAATGACTTTAGAGGTCCTGACAATCAAGTACCTGATAATCAAAACTTTTTGGTAATGAAAATATCAGAAAATATTAAATTTAAAATTAGATCTTCAAAAATGAAAAGACCAGTAGAATTATTTAGAGCAAAAAGTACTGATTTCTTTGGTGTTGTTGGAAGATTTCATTTACCTTGCGTAAGAGCATATTATCAGGGTAATAATGTTTTTATAATGCCTTCGTGTATAACAGCTATGATGACAGGATTAAATCTAGAATACAAATATTTTGCAGGTATTAGAGATCCTGTTGAAATTTTAAATAAATATCTTACAAGAGGTTTTGGTGTAATTCTAAATCAGACAGAATTGAAACATTACGTAGATTATAATAAAAATTCTAAATCAAAAATGTATTCGTGTTATGATGATAAAGATGGTTCTAAACTAATCGGCTCTCACACATTAGATGATGCTATTTATAAACCATTGGTTTACAATGAAGGTTATCCCGAAGAAACATATAAAAAGGTAGGATGCCAATATATTTTGACAATACAAGATCTTAGAAAATATTATAAAGAAAAATTAGGATATGATTCAACTAACTCTGTATTAGATATGTTTAATGTAAAAACACATGAAGCAAATGGTGATATGAAACCTTATGAACCTTCTATAATTGAACTATTTTATAAATTAATGAATAATTAAATAAATAAATTAAATTTGTGTTATAATTTTAAATTTATTACTTCTATCTGTTTTATATATTTTTTTTCTTATTATGATAATATTTTTTTATAAAAAGATATTAAAAGTCCAAATTAAATAGTAAAATAATATTTATAGTTATATCATCAAGCAAAATATTACTTATTAGATTTTTTTATGAAAAATTGAAATATTAAAAGTATTAAAGATCTCATATTTATAGCAAAATAATTACTTAGCTATAAAATAGTGATAAAATGAATCAAATTGTACAATTAATAATGCAACAGGTGGTTGATCCGGTAGATTTAAGAGTCTAAATTAAACAGTCCCTATATTTTTTCAGTTACTGGAAAAAGAAATGTGGGGATTTTGAATTTGTATTAATAAAAATAATAAAACATTGTTTTCGTCAGATAACATTAATTCAACGTACAATATGTTTAAGTGCAATGAGTTTTGAAGAAGAACCAATATTATTTCCAATTTTTAAAGAAATATTTGAAATTGTTTAATTTAATTTATTTTAAATTTCTTAACTAATTAAGAAATTCAGAATTCTCTATAAAAAATTGAAATTATAACTATTATATTTGAATTTATATATATATATATATTATTTAAAAATAAATGGCATCATGTGAAGTAGAAAAATATAATAATTATATTCATAAATATTATAGCGATAAAATAGATGAATTAGGAATAGAAATTAATGATAAAAAAATAGAACCGGAAGCAAAAGTAGATAATGAGGAAAATATATATTTAAAAAATAATAAACATAAATACATTGAATTTGAATTTAAAAAACCATTTCAAAATGGAACTACTATATTTTCAGATTTATTGAATTATACTACAAATGATAATAATATAAAACCTTATAATATAAAGTATTATATATTTATAAATCTCGAAGTTAAAGTAGTTGGTATATGGGTTCCAGCATTTCTATCATTCTATTATAATTATCAAACAAATGATGTATTATATAATTTTGGATCTGTTGTTAATCCTTATGATATATTAAATAAATCATTATGTAATAATTTTAATGAATATAATAAAGAAATAAACATGATGGTTGAATATTTTAATAATAATATTAAACATAAATATTCGGTTTATAAATATTTTAGTAGAGAATCTATTTTTAAATCTAATAATAATGATATAATAGATTTAAAAATAGGCAAGGATTTTATAAATACAAATTTTCAAATAAATGGTAAATTAGATTATTTAAAAATTGAATTAAAAAAAAATGGAAAAAATAATGTAAATATAAATTCTAAAAATATAAATATTTCATTTAATAAAATAGATGATAATAATATATTATTTCAAATAAATCATAATGATAAATATTTTATGATTTATAAGATTTCTTCTAAAATCGGATCAAAAACAAATATGACAATATCAGATTTTATGCATTATACAAAAGAGTTTGTTATTTTAACAGAAACTATAACAACTGAACCAAATGAATGTATTGGACATGAAAACGGTTTTGAATTTAATACTATATCATCATTACCAGCATTATTATATAATTGTTTTAAATTTATGAAAAATGAATCAACATTTATTAATAATAATTTAAAAAATGTTCTATTTGGTGGTGATTATTTACAATCTATTGATATTAATTATGATGATCAGGAAATATATTATAATATGATTAAGTGTTTTGAAAAAGAGCCCGTTATAACTTCTTTACTATATCGAGGTAATTTAGTTATATCACAATATGGTAATAATACTAGCTGTACAAAAATAGTTATAGATACCAATATAACAACATCACAACATCCTCCAACAAAAATGATATTAACAAATAATAATAAAAAAGAACTTGAAATAACTATTAATACAGCTGGAAATATGTTAGTTAAAACTGATAATAAACAAAAATATTTAAAAGATAATTGTTTAATAGGTTATAAATTTGCAAGTATATTATCATTAGGATATGATTGTGTTGTAAAATTAAAAATTCCATTAACTTCAAGAACTGCAACATATACTTATCATAAATATAGAACTGAAAAATGTATTGTAGATGATATTTTTATTCCACAAACAGATAATTGTAAGAAATGTAAATTATTAGGTATTAATAGAAAAACTATCTATTATGATGAAAATAAAAAAGAGTTTTTATGTTCTGAACATGTAAATGATTTTATTTTACTACCAGCTGTACATTTAAATTATAGTTTCTCTAGTTATGATAAGAAATTCGTTTACTATAACGATCAACAACTTATAGAACCATTAGGTGAACTTATAAATGAAGATTGTGGAAGAGGAATACATTTTTGCATTAATTATAATGATTTATTTAGTCATATAGGACATCCTAATATATATGATGAATCAATATTGGAAAAAATATCAAAAGATAATATAAATAAAATTATTGAATTTAATAAAATAGTAGATATAAAAAAAGAGGAATCAAAAGATGATGATATTGGATATATTGATTCTAAATTAACATTTGATATTGAAAATAATTCTATTGATGTTCCAAGTGAAATAACAGAATTTATAAAAAAAGAACAGCATATTTTTTATAAAAATACCCCAAGTATGTTTAATTTTATATTCGGAAAAGATAAAAATGAATAAAAATTGATTATTTTATTTATTAATAGTATCATAAATTGAAAAATATATTAAATTAATATCATATAAATAGAAATGGCATATCCTATAGAAGTTTTAAAATTTGGTGGTACATCTCAAAAGAAATCAACATATGATATGATTTTTGAAACTATAACTTCTAATAAAGATACAAAATATGTTATTGTTTTATCAGCAATAACAGGTATTACTAATAAACTTATAGAATTTGTTGAATCAAAAAACTTTTCTATTTGGAAAGATATTATTAAAACAAATGAAGAATTAACAATTGAAACTCTAAATGAAAATAATACTTTTATAAAAGATATGCAAAATAAAATATGGAATATTGAAACAAATAAAATCGAAATAGTAGCCATGGGTGAATTTTTTACTACAAATCTTCTTAATGATTATTTAAATAAGAGAAATATAAAATCAGTATTTCTTAGCTCTTTTGATGTTATTAAAAGTAATGAAAGTAATAATGGTCTAATGTATAATAAAGGTGAATTTAAAGTTAATGATAAATTAATTTTAGATAAATTAAAAGATAATCAAGTAATTATAATTCCAGGTTTTAGTGGCTCTTCTTTAGACGGATTACCATGTCTTTTGGGCAGAGGTGGTTCTGATACATCTGGTTCTATTATTGCCTCAGCTATAAATGCAAGAACATATGAAATATGGACAGATGTCGATGGTATATTTTCTAGTGATCCAAGAATTGTAAAAAATACACATATTATTGATAAAATAGGATATTTGGCATCACAAGAGATAGCTGCAATGGGGGCAAAAGTTATACATCCATATTGTATTTTACCATGTTTTGAAAAAAATATACCAATTATTATAAAAAATTCATTTAATCCGAAAGCATATATCAATACAATAATATACAAATATAAAACTGAATCAAAATGTAATATATATGGCGTAACTATACAAAATAATGTTAAGGTTTTTAATATAAAATCAGAAAATATGTGGAATAATTACGGATTTGTATATGATATATTTTCTATCTTTAAAAAATATAATGTTGATGTAAATATTATTAATACGTCGCAATTTTCTATTACTACAACAACAGATGATACAAATATAGAAAATTTACTATATGTTAAAAATGAATTAGAAAAAAGATATACTGTAGATCTAACAGTAGATAATGTAATTGTATCAGTAGTTGGTGAAAATATTAAATCATATGATAAAATAGGAGATCTATTTAATTTAACTAAATTATATGATATTGTTTTAACATCATATTCATCTAATGATATGTCTATCTCTTGGGTTTTAAAAAGTGAAAAATCTATTGAATTGGCAAATAAATTACATAATATTATTTTTTAAATAAATATGTGAATACTGATCAATTTTATTTTCTATATTTTGCAAATGGATCATATATATGTGCTTTATTATTAGTTAATCTTTTTTGTTCTCGTTCTATTAGATATTTTTTTGTATTTTCATTTTCAACAAATTGTATTGCATCTTCATTTGTATCATATGCTATTTCTATCATTTTAATAGTTTTTTTATCAAGAAATTTTAATAATAGACCATTTCTTCTTAATAAAATTTCCCACTCCTGTTCTATTAAATTTTTATATAAATCTTTTAATTTATATTTTTTTAAATATATTACTTTATTTGTTATATAATGTCCTGTTTTATATGTTGTATCAATTTCTACTTTTGCATCATCAGGTATTTTTATTTTTACATATTCTGTTTGATTAATTAATATGTCTGGTGGAAATGATTCGATTGTTTGTATTTTAATAATATTATTATTTATATTATTATTTATATCATTATTTATTAATATACCTAATTTTTTTCTATATAATTTATTAAATTCTATACCATCCATTATAAAATTTATATTGAATTATTTTTAAGTAACTTTCTTAATAATATAAAACTATTGTAAATGAATTATTATAATAAATATATAAAATATAAAACAAAAAACAAAATATAATAACTTAAAGATACAAATAGGTGGATATTATACTATTGATATAATAAATGAAATGTTATTATCAGAATATAAAATAAAATCTGCAATAGAAATTAGAGAAGATTTCATTGATAGAATTACTGATAATTCATTTAAAATAAAAGAAAATGAATACTTATTTTCAATAAAGATAAATGATATATTATATGATTGTATATTAATTGTAAAAGCTATAGATTGTGCTAAATTTAATTTAAAATTTTTAAATAAAGATCATACAATTGTAAATCATGATCCATATATAGAGATATTCACACTATATGAAAATGATATAACAACAAAACCTGATTTCTTGACATTTCCTGAAAAATCAAAATTAGATACCATTATGATAATATTAAAAGAAATATATAAATATTTTAAAATAAAAACTATTGTTTTACTGTTTAATTTGGACTTTTAATACTTTTTTATTTTATAAAAAAGTATTAAAACCAATATTAAATCTGTAAAAA
>Ga0208088_1000152_pt1 | contig 11371 bp, 12 predicted proteins | sample LakMenEpi02Apr12_FD_150661 | JGI IMG/M metagenome (GOLD analysis project Ga0208088, IMG submission 150661) | Freshwater microbial communities from Lake Mendota, WI - 02APR2012 deep hole epilimnion (SPAdes) | ecosystem: Environmental > Aquatic > Freshwater > Lake > Epilimnion/Euphotic zone ...
CGGCAGTAATGGATTCGCCAGTTAAGCGATATTATTCTGCAAAATTCGGCAGTAATGGATTCGCCAGTTAAGCGATATTATTCTGCAAAATTCGGCAGTAATGGGTCCGCCAGTTAAGCGATATTAATCTGCATTTTTTGCAAATATAATAGACTTAAATTTTATCGTTTATTATATTTAGCTGGGAATTTATGATTATAAATCGGAGCTTCTAATTCATATGTGATATCTCTAGGTGATTGGAATTCTCTATCAACATTTTCTAAAGCATTATTAAACTTATTCCATACATTTATTTTTGGCTTACGATTAATCATAAATTGCGTTCCATTTGGTCGGAATGGATGCGAATAAATCGGAGTATTCTTAATTTTCTTTTTCAATTCAATCACAACATCAGATGTCGCATACTCGTATCCATAATATTCCGCTTCCGCTTCCTCCGCAGTTTTAATAATCGGTGATTGATCTATATATTCTTGACCCCATTTACGTGTATCAATTATATTTTTATTTAAATCTTCAAATCCTGGCTGATATAGAACAGTGGTATCTAAGATAGTATCAGAGTATGATTTTGATTCTTTTGAATTGTATTTATATTCGATATGTTGGCATGCATATTTAATAAATTTTGAATTTAGTATTTTAACCGCATCCCACACATTTGTATCCGTATAATATGACCGATCTGCAATTGGAATCCAAAATTTATGTACTTTCATATAAAAATCAACAAGATATAATTCTTTTACATGATATTCATTCGAAACTGTTGATTTTTTGTATTTAGAATTCAATACATATAACAGATAGTCTACATTTTTAGTTGACTGAAATATTTTGTAGACTTTATTGGGGAACTTTGTACGAATAATCTTATTATCAGTTAAAATCTTCATCGTTTCGGAATCCATACCTGACTCTTTTATCCTGCGGTTGTGTAATCTGACAAAAAGAAGTTATAGATATATATATAAAAAATGAAGCACTGAAATTATATACATTATTAAAAAATGTTCCATTTACTTGGCCATATGTCACAGCAGCGCCACGTTTCCGCTGGAAAACGTGAAAAACTCAGGACTATATTCACTATTGATGCAACAAATCAAGTATGTACTGCTGGTGGTATCTTGATTGGATGTCGTCGGAATGACACTGTATTTTGGCTATTACAGCGTAAGATTCGTAAGAATATTGGTAATTATCATATTTATGAGGACTTTGGAGGTGGGATTGAGTCATATGACGGACATATATCTAAAACAATTTATAGAGAAGCTAGTGAGGAAACTGATAATATTTTATCATTTGATAAACTCGATGAGATGTATGAGATTGGCACATCAACATATACATATGTCGCAGCTAGTAAATATTTACTTTCGATTGTTATATTTGATTATAATAAGGCATCTAAAAAATTACAGGATTTGTTTGATATCGTTGAACTAAACACAGAAGAAAAAGGTGCTACATTACATTGGATGTGTCAAATCCCGATTAAATTGTTAAATCCTCGTATTCAATGTCAAGATAATGAAAGTTGGGAGCTACGATCTAAATTATAAACCGCAGCTCTGATGACCTCCGCGGCGCGCGGACCCATTACCGCGGCGCGCGGACCCATTACTACGGCGCGCGGACCCATTTGGTCTACATGCAGAATAATAACTGCCTAATTTGGCAGAATCATATCCCGCATGATAGCTCTGATGATCGAAGTTCGTAGTGTGCGTAGTATGTAAAGTGCGTGATGTTTAAGCGTAGTGATGTTTAAGCGTAGTGAAATCGGAGTTAAACCTTGAAAGGTTTAGTCGATAATTTTTTATATTGTATATTTTTATTACATATATTATATAATGAAAATTATAACAAAATAATTTGAAAATGAGTTGTATTACCGTGCCACACGGATACATTTGGCTTATCCGGAAGGATTGTATTGCAACTAGTTAGGTTTTGAATGGAATTATCATGGCGATGTAGAGGGCCAAAAATAGATATGATGAAAACATGTACTTCATATGGTGTTATTCTTGTTAGAAATGTTGCTGAGCAAATATTCAATTATACGCGATTAGAAGCATTATTAGTTAAAGGTAGATGTTCGTATGAATTCTTAGAATTTGTAGCAGCTAATAAAACAAAAAAATCATTACATGTATATAAAACTCTACTTAGTCAGATGTATGTACATGAATTAACTTGTATTATGTCATTAAACTTTGATTTTATGTGGTATCAAGCGTGGTTAGGTACAAATAAGAATAAGGATATGTATATTCAACAGAAACTAAGATTTACCGAATATTGGATGAATGATGGTGGTAAAATATTGTTGTCATTGATTAAATCAATAACACCGATAACAAAAAATATGCGTATTGAGTTTCCGAAGGGTCGTATGAAAAATAGAGAAGAAACTGAACTTGAATGTGCATGTCGCGAAGTTAAAGAAGAAACCGGTATTGATCAATCAAAATATAAGATTATACCGGAATTAGTTAAAGTAGTTACGTTTATACAACTAAATGTAAGATATATTTATAAGTATTTTGTAGGTATAATGAAAGTTATTGAACCGATTAAATTAAATTTCAATGATATTTTACAAATATCCGAAATATCCGATATCCAATGGATGTCTTTCGATCAAATACGTAAAATTGATAAACGTCGCAGATTGGAACGTATAATATCACCGATATTTGAATATCTAAGTAGTTCATTTTCACGAAATTTTATTAAACCATATATTTATGAAATAGATGAAAAAAGTGAGTAATCATTATCATATAAGCAGGTCAAATACTTAAGTGGGTGTTAATTTTTACGATTTTGAATGATGATAAACACTCCATTTTTTTATTGTAAAATTTGATTTTTTTTACTCTCAAGAATTTAAACAACCGCATTTGCAAAGACTAGCGATTCCGACCCGACAGCAATGTCAGTTTCAACGCTGGAAGGCGGCAGCAATGCCAACCCGGCCGCAACGTCGGAAGGCGGCAGCAATGCCAACCCGACTACAACACCGGAAGGCGGCAGCAATGCCAACCCGACTACAACACCGGAAGGCGGCAGCAATGCCAACCCGGCCGCAACGCTGTATGAAGAAGACACTTGGCTGGACGACTTCCTGAAATGGTGGATTTGCTTCAAGATTGTGTCGGTCAGTACCATCAAATACGTTGATTGGTGCAATATGCTGACCATGTACATCAAGTTTAAGGGAGAGTCATCCGAATATGGGTGTGAAAGTGACACATACATCGTAAACGTAGAATTCTCGAAGGTATTCGATCTGTTTGGGTGCGACTACAAGAAAGTAAAGCAGATACGTCTCGAATTGGAAAATTGGTCTGAAGAAAACGAGGCTGTGATTGGAACTATTCGTAAGTTCTTCAACCTTTATTGCGAGTATGATTCATTGAAAAATAATTTGCGTTTTGCGTATATGAATGACGTTGACTATGAGCTCCAAGGTCTTGAGTCATCAGAAAGCGATGATACCTTGGACAAGATCCGTAAGATGTTTCGTGGTATCACCGGGTATACCGCAGCAGAAGAAGAAGAGTTGATGAAGAAGTTCTAAATATTTTGCAACGTAAAAAAAATATTTTTTGAACATCAAAATAATACTTAAGTGGGTGTTAATTTTGATAACAATATTTTTAGATTATCTATACGTGTTGCATGTTCTTTTGCCTTAATAATTTTAATCTCTTCATCCGCTTTTTTATTTGCATCATCAAATTCATCATTATCTTTTTTAAGTAATCCCATTACATTATCTCTATAATGTCGAATTGCTTTGACTGATGCTTTCGGATTTAATCTACGAAATAGTAAAATAAGATACTCTCCTTGACATTTCCAAAATTCATTCCGATCTTTATATGTCGACTTCACATGATTCTTAGCATATGTTCTAAATGCTTGTTCATCATATTGTCGAGCCTCAACCATCCATCTTAATACAACAGGATGCGTTATCGAGAAATCTTTATATTCTTCTTGTAGAATCTTAAGTAGTTTAGTATTCTCTTCTGAGTTTTTTGGATCAATTTCGGAGCATTTAACTTTGTTAAGAATCTCTTTAATCGTATTAATTATAATTTCTATATTTATATATTCGGTCTTAATATTACCAGCTCCCATATTGCTATCCACTTCAGAATCCGTAAATAGTCTTCCATCTTCATCAAATTCTTGGGTACTCATCCCTGAAATATACTCACTATATTTATATATCATTTTTAAACTACAATTAATTATTCAAAAATCCATAATTGACATCTCATTACTACCTACTTGTGATTTATTATCCGTAGTACTTGTATCTGTAAAATCCATCAGAGGTGATTTAGTATCACTCGGAGGTGATTTAGTATTCGTATTCGGTGATTTAGTATCACTCGGAGGTGATTTAGTATCACTCAGAGGTGGTTTAGTATCACTCGGAGGTGGTTTAGTATCACTCAGAGGTGGTTTAGTATCACTCAGAGGTGGTTTAGTATCACTCGGAGGTGGTTTAGTATCACTCGGAGGTGATTTAAAATCACTCAGAGGTGGTTTAAAATTACTCGGAGGTGATTTAAAATCACTCGGAAGTGATTTAGTATTCGTAGAATTTGTTTGTGAATCAAAATCACTAAGAGGTGATTTAGTATTTGTAGAATTTGTTTGTGAATCAAAATCACTCAGAGGTGATTTAGTATTTGTAGAATTTGGATGTAATTCAAAATCACTCAGAGGTGATTCAGTATTCGTAGAATTCGTAGACAGTGCGCCTCCTATTGTATTTACATCATCAGAATCATCATTAGAATCATCAGATGATCCAGAATCATTACCCCCATCATAATCATTTCCATCAATAAAATCCATCCAGCCAATTATGATTTTTTTATTTTCGCTAGATCCGCCAAACTTTTCAAAAATATCATCAAATCTATCAGATGGTATGTCATCGTCCATGGTATTATTGGATTGCAGATATATTTAGTTTGTCTGATCTAGATTTAACTATGTTATATATTATGTTAATAATATTTTTATCTTTAATATAATCGAGACGTATCGAACATTCATTTTTATCTCCCTGACTTTCTAAAATTATATATAACTTAGTACCATCTGGCTGTACTATATATTTCTCATTATTACAGTATACCATTACTGTTTGTAATATATTTCGTTTTGATTGTAAATCTAAAATTGATGTATTACTAATAATGTATCTTAGTTTCATATCAATTTCACCAATCGCATCCGTTTCAGTCATTTTATATATATACTTATATATATAATTCTATATATATTGAAAGTTTGAAATATACATCTAAAAAAAATAGATTCAATTTGATTCACGATATTATTTCCGCGGCTCCCAAACCCCCGAAGTGCGTGGGATTCGGATTTAAACCGCAGCCCCGAAGTGCGTGGGATTCGGATTTAAACCGCAGCCCCGAAGTGCATGGGATTCGGATTTAAACTGCAGCCCGAAGTGCATGGGATTCGGATTTAAACCGCAGCCCTGACGTGCATGGGATTCGGATTTAAACCGCAGCCCCGAAGTGCATGGGAATCTGATTTAGACCGCAGCCCCGAAGTGCATGGGATTCGGATTTAAACCGCAGCCCTGACGACCGCAGCCCGAAGGGCGTAGGGAGTAAAGGGCGTGAGGTTTAAGTGAGGTTTATAATATAGCTGTGAGTTTCATCGACATCCAAATATTCATATGTTTTTTGTATTCTGATTCTTTACCATATATTACCGATGTCTCATTAATATATTTCGTATATTTATAAATAGAATTAAGCATAATAAGAACCATATTATATGCTGTACAGCTTATAATTTCAATAGATTCATCCGATGTTCCATATTTATTAATATATGGTGATGATTTGACTAATGCAGGATTTCGTCCCCACAATCCAGTAAAATCATATTCGGGATCAATACAGATATCTAGAATATTAATAACTTCACTGGAATTATCAACAAACTTAATTGGTCCTTTTAATTCTTTAATCCATTCCAATTCGGTCGGAGATGTTATTGATTTATATGGGTATATTGCATGTTCCATTCGATCAATGGATGCATTATTGACCGCAATTAATAACTTTCGGTTTTCATATAATTCATGTATTTTTTTACATAAATCTACAATACTAGGATATTCAGTCTTAGATATATTTCCTTCGACTTTATAAACTATGTTTTGTTTATTACATTCGATTGGATTACCGATTACCGTAATCTTACTTTTAAATGGATCATATTTAACCGCTATCACATTAACTGATAGTGTTTGGCCGACACTAACCACTTTTGCAATATGATTATTTAATGGGATTGCAACTATAGCTGCGCCATCTGTATTAGATTCGCATGTGATACATGTGTCAATTTTATGAATAATACAGTTTGTGACAATATCACCAACATTAATAATTGAGACTAATACTTCAAATGTAACATCAACATAACCTTCACCTGATAAATTAGTTTTCTGAACTCGACATGCTGATTTTTCGATTATCTTAATTACTTCAATAATATATGATCCATTATAACATTTATTGGTAAATTTACGAATTAATATAGACATTAATGTAGACTTCGCATTTGCGGAGTAATTAATCGCATCTGCAATATTTACTGTAGTAGTAATCAATTTTTTTTCAAGCATCTTAGATATTTACTATGTTATACTATGTATATACTATGTTATATATGTATATAAATATACTTAATTCAATTTTAAAATACAGCCATATTTTTAATTAAACCCATTTATATCTATTGTTATATATTTAGTGCTATCAGCAAGACTATAAACATGATTTATCTAATTGTTGATACGCGAGAGCGTTTCCTACATAAACTCATTCAAGATACATTCAATGAAAATGGAGTACACTTCGAAACAATGCAAATTAACACGGGAGATTACTTAATATGTGAACAGGTCGGGAGTGGTATGGAAATCCTGGCATGTATTGAAAGAAAAACACTTAAAGATTATGCAGCATCGTTTAAAGATGGTAGATACACTAATACGAATAAAATGATTGATCTTCGAGAAAAAACTAATTGTCAGTTATATTATTTCGTCGAAGGTCAGGTTTTTTTAGCACCAACAACTAGAATTGCCGGGATCCCATATAAAAATATAGTAAATTCGACTATTCATATGATGATCCGGGATAATATTCATACCGTACGAACTAAAGATGAACAAGGTACTGTCGATATGTTATTAGAGTTTATTAGATCGTACGAAAAAATAGATATTCGGGCAATACATACTGCCGATAATATAGATATTCGTGCTACTGCCGATAATATCGTCGCTATCCCGCCTGATGGTGGGAGTGAAGTCCCAATTGTCGACATACCCAATGAACAACAACCGGTAACGTGTAATACTGCCGCGCATGTACCAATTGAGCGGGATATTATAATGAATAAAATAGATAAATCAGATGTTACGATTATTACTGAGATGTGGGAGTCATTAGCTGGGATATCATTATCAACGGCTAGAAATATTGCTGAAACATGTTCATTTGATGAGTTTTTTAATCGAGATATTGATATCAAATTAATCAAAACACAGGGTGGTAAATCGATTATTAAAAGTGGGATTACAAGTTTAAATAGTTTGAAAAAATATGATATCAAAAAAAGTATCAATGTATTATCAGCAATTCCGGGTATAAGTAAAACCGTTGCAGCGCAGTTAATCGATAAATATAATCTGTCGGAGCTAATTACAACACCGCAATTATCAGAATTTAAAATCCAACAAAAATCCCGCGAAGTCCGATTTGGTGAATCAAAATCGAATTTAATCAAAAAATATCTAACATACAAAATATCAACTTAATCGATAGCGGTGCGCGGGCCCATTTGGTCTGCTGGCAGAATAATAACTGCGCTTATCCGGCAGGATAGGTCCATTATTCTACATTTTTTGTGACTGTGACAAAAAAAATTCTATGACCTGTAGCAAGGTCCTCCGCGGCGCGCGGGCCCATTTGGTCTGCTGGCAGAATAAAAACTGCCTAATTTGGCAGAATCATATCCCGCAACTAGCGGAAAAAATTCTATATGCCCATCCGGCAGGATAGGTCATTCAAAATTTTTTCCGCTAGTTGCGCTTGATGAGCTTGGCAATCTCGGCGCTCACAGCGGCGATCTTAGCCGCGGCATCCTCGGCAGCTGCGATCTTCGCAGCTGCGGCCTTCTCATCGGCTTCGGCCTTGGTCGCCGCAACGAGTTCCGCCAGCTGCCGCTCGAAGTGCTGTTTCTGCTCTGCCAGCTGCCGCTCGAAGTGCTGTTTCTGCTCTGTCAGCTCCTGCTGCTTCGCTACGAGCTGCTGCTTGAAGTCCTGCTGCTGCGCTGCGAGCTGCTGATCGCACAGCTGCTGCGTTTGGAGCAGTAGAAGCTGCTCCCTCCTCACCGCAAGCAAATGCGCTTTCGCACTGTTCAAACGCTCCTGACCGTTTGCCGCAATTATGCCAGCCTCGTCATTAAGTTTGTTGACCGTCTTCTCCGCAGCATCGATCACCGAGGAATCAATTGGGGCGCCGTAGATGACAGCAGTTTTTAAGGCGAAGAGGATGCCTCGTTCCTTGCCCACCTTCTCGGCCGCATTCTGGTTGTCGTAGTTAACGCCAGCATGTACGTCCGTCATGCTCGTAGTCGCCGAAGCAACTTTGGCCATGACGGCGTCAATGAGTCCCTCAAAGCCGTTGGCGGCGGCTGCTGCCATGGTGATGGGGAGAATGGAGAGGTGGGGAGAATGGAAAGGTGGGGGGGGATTGGTGGGTGAGCTATTTGCCTCGAAAGTTTGTTAAAATCCTTAGAATGAAAATATTCAAATTTGACAAAAATCAAAATCGCTATATAATGAATCAAGAGGCGTAAGTTTGGCTTTAAATGCTATGACTAATGTCATTGCAAAATATGTTCATATTCATTTAATGGATCATCACCAATTAAATTTTTATCCAGACCTGCGAACTTTGTACCCAATACACTAAATCTATATTTAAGTCCAATCTGTGAGTCTGTATATACGCCTCATACTTTAGTTGAACATAGCATAAATGCTAATTTCGACTAAAGTCTGAGGCGTTCTGGGTCCGTATATTGGTGTAGATGCTAATTCCGCATTTACAGCATGGTCGAACCCAACAACAAAGTTCATCTCAACGCGCTTCGTTATTAAGTTCGACGAGATTGCGGGCTACAGCGTTGCACTTCCAAGGAAAATCAAGGCAACCCTTCTGACAGCAGTCAACGGGTATCTCCGCCGGGTTGTGCCAGGAGCCGGCGTAACTCCAACGACATTTGTTGAGTTGACAGTGATCTCCGAAATCACGGGAGATGGTCGCAAGTTTACCCAAAAATACGAAGTAAGGTCATCATTTTTTTGTTACAAATTTGAATATTATTATTGTATATCTCATCAAGAACTCATCAAGAACCCATAAAGATGTCCGATACTGATGAGAAGAAATACACACGTCGCAGGTCGATATGGAATAGAGCCGATAAGTTACCAGTTATGCGTGCCGCAATTCAATTTTATAGAAATGGCGATATGACCATAGTCCAGATAGAAAAAACATTTAAAATATCTCCTAGGACTTTTAGACGTTATATTGAGTGGTCCAAGAATCCAGGAAGTCCTTTCTATATGGATGAAATACCCAAACAAAAATCTGAATTAATACCGCGGTGCGCGGACCCATTTGTTCAAATACCACCTGATCAAATAAGTAGTTGTAGATTTGACAAGATTGACGTAAATGACGTAATTGATGTTTGAGCATCGCGTATCCTTGGTATTATAAAAAAAACGTTTAGTTTTTTGTCAAAGCTTAGCCCCCAAGACACGGCACGGATTTTTTTAAGTTTCCGCAAACTTGCAGCATACAACAGATATGATTGATTCGAAAGATTTGAAATAAGATTCCAAACATGATCGCACCAGCCAACACATACATACACTACTTGACTCCCCATCGGAATCACTTCACTCAACTACAGGAGTAATCTTGCTGATCCACTTGGCCACCACAACCTGAAGCTCACGGTACGTGACGACGGACTTGTCGCAAAACGTGAGCTCGTCATCAACGTCATAGAATCCGATCGAGAACGAGTAGTTCTCAGCGAGAACACAAATGTCAATCCTGTCGTTGCCGACGTTGCCCTTCACTTGCGTTGTCCAGCCATCGCGCTTTCTCAATTGCCACTCGACGGTGTCGAAGCGCTCGCCGAGCATCAGATAGATGATTTCCATGACCACATGGTCGTTGTGAATCTTGGACTTCTTCGCATCGAACGAGTTGCAATTGAGCAATTTTTTGCAGATCTCCGACTCTTCCTTGGTGAACGGATAAACGCGACGAAGACCAAGTGAATCGAACATGTTTCGATTGCCGAACTGCATGTGGTCGAACATCCCGCCGAGAAGTTCAAAGACGTGCTGGCTGCCGCCGAACTTGTGCAACTCGGCAACAAGATCCTTCGTCGAATACTCGCTCGACATGATGACACACACACAACACAACACACACACACACACACAACAAAAGTTTCTAATAGACAAGAGGATGCTAATCCTCAAGACCAATCGGCGAAACCACGATCAATTTCATAAATTATTGAGAGTAAAAAAAATCAAATTTAGCAAATCGAGATTTTATCAGAAAGCACTACATTATCTAGTCTATTCGCATAATGGGCTCATTGGTCCATATGCATAATAATATATATAGCAAAACATGAGTATTATCTGGCTATCCTGCCGGATGGGCGCAGCAATCTATCCGCAACAGAATGCAGCCCATTGGGCCCGCGCATCGCGGAGTGGCTAAATGGGTCTTGGTATTCATTTACATATGTTATAAATTAAGGTTATTCCTTTTTTACATATAATATATAAAATACTGTTGAACAAATCTGAAGATGCAGACAGAATATATTATTGCAATATGTATAGTATTTCTAATTATTATTATCGCAATATATACTTCAAATTTAATTGTAATCCCCTTTGGGATATGTATTATAGCTTTATTAAGTGCTGGACTTATTAATTATCATATATATCCCAAAATGGATTACAATAAATCTCAACTACAAGTTATTCGTACATCCGGTGGATATGATTCCGCATATACAGCGTCGACACAAAGTGTTACAACACATATGGGTCCGCGCGCCGCGGTAATGGGTCCGCGCGCCGCGGTAATGGGTCCGCGCGCCGCGGTAATGGGTCCGCGCGCCGCGGTAATGGGTCCGCGCGCCGCGGTAATGGGTCCGCGCGCCGCGG
>Ga0208088_1000153_pt1 | contig 11281 bp, 10 predicted proteins | sample LakMenEpi02Apr12_FD_150661 | JGI IMG/M metagenome (GOLD analysis project Ga0208088, IMG submission 150661) | Freshwater microbial communities from Lake Mendota, WI - 02APR2012 deep hole epilimnion (SPAdes) | ecosystem: Environmental > Aquatic > Freshwater > Lake > Epilimnion/Euphotic zone ...
ACTTTAATACTTTAATACTTTAATACTTTAATACTTTAATACTTTAATACTTTAATACTTTAATACTTTAATACTTTAATACTTTAATACTTTAATACTTTAATACTTTTTATCATTATTCATGCAAATTAAATACCTTCTATTTTTTTGATTATTCAATTTTTTTTCAATATAAAAAAAATTGAATAATATAATATATCAGAGTTTAATTTATTTTTCTAAATATATTAGTATATATCATTATGGCAACACACGAGAGTCTATTAAAATCATTAAATGATTTAGAACAATTACCAGAAACCCCTTTTAGGAAATTGTTACCCATAGCAAAAAAAGTACAAAAAATAACATTTTTAAGAAGTTTTAATGAGGAAAATATAAAAACAAAATTAAGTGTAAAAACAGTTATAGATAAATTAAATAGTTATGTATTAATAGATAATAATATACCACCAATGTTTGAAACAAAAGAAAAATATTTAGATAGAAAATATGAAGAACATATGAAATTTTTAACAAGTAAAGATGTTATGATAACTATAAATGATATGTTAAATAAATATTTAAGATGGAATCCATATAATCCAATTATAACAATAAAAAAAATAACTCCAAGAACATTTATGGTTGCATGGACTATTGTATCATTTCCTAGAGAAGTATTAGATACAAATAGAGAGGACGCAATGAAAGATCAAACATATATTGGGGAAATATTTAGAAATTCATTTCTTTTTATAAATAATATTAAAAGATTATTAACAAAACAAGATAAAGAAACTTTAAGAAAATTTGTTAAAGCAATAAATATATTTTGCAATTGTTTTAATGTATTTTTAGAAGAGGATAGAAATAAAAAAATAAATCAATTGACACAACAATGGTATGGAATGCAAAAAAATATAGAAATGATAAATGAAAGCGATAAATATCCAGATGAAACAAAAAAAGATGAATGTATAAATATTATTAGAGAAAGTATGAAAAAAACAGAGAAACATATAATAGAATTATCACCTAAATTTAATATATCTCATCTTCCAAATATGGCAAAGGTTGCAGATGCAATAGATAAAAAGATTATAGGAAGTTATAAACAGAAAATAGAGCAAAATTTAGATGAAAAAAAATATAAATTAATAATATCAGTATTTGAGGAAATAAGAAGAACTATAATAATATTTGATAAAAAAAGAGAAAATGAATTAAAAGAACATATGGATATTCCATATTTAATTGAACAACATAAAAAGGATATATTAAAAATTAATAATATTATAAATTTAGGTGATTATTTAGGAAGTATAATATTTTCAATGTCATCTATTGAAGGAGAAAAAATAATGATAAAAAAATGGGATTATTTAAAAGAGGAAATAATTAAATTTGATTCTATAAATAAAGGAATATCTTATATATTAATATTTTTATTAGATCAAATAGAAGATATAAAAGAAAATATAATGAATATACAATTACAATTAGCTCTTGGTATAGATGTATTTTTACATGAAAAGTCTCCATTAATTTCATATGGATGTGGATTTGATAAAAAATAATGTGTCTAAAATGATATTTTTTTATAAATTTCAGATTTTATAAAGATGATGTTGTCAGCAGATAAAATATACATTATAGGATTAATGCTAGTTATGATAATTATACTATTTATTGCAAATTATTATTTTATTAAAAAAATAGTATCTGACGAATTATATAAGAAAAAAAGAAGTCACAAAAAAAAATATTATAAGATTCAACCCCAACAACAGATGGAAAATCAAAAAGATTTAGATAGCTATGTTGATCCTATTGAACAGGATGAATACAATATGGAAAGAGAGATGAGACATAAACATAGACAATATGAAGAAGATAATGAATAAATTATTTTATTGTAAATATATAAATATATAAATATATAAAATAACAGATTATTAAATTAAATAACTCTACTATGCGCAAATTTTGAATTAAAAAAATAGATTATCATAATATAATAAATGGATCAAATATTTTTACTATTACTTTTACTAGCTATAATTGCTGGATTATACTGGTATCATAAAAAAATAGAACTTGAATCATCAATTAATGAAAATACTGGTAAACATAAATCTAATAAAAAAAACAATACAGCTAATACAAATACAAATACATCTTCTGAAGAATTAAATTTTGATGATATAAGTATAGGAACAATAAGTATAAATAGTTATAATTCTTCAAAATTATCATATGATAGTAGTAATAATGAAGAAAATAATGAAAATAATGAAGATGATGTAGATGATGTAGATGATGTAGATGATGAAAATGATGAAGAGGATAATATAAGTGAAAATAAATCAAATAGTTCAAAATTAAGCATTGAAAGTGATTAATCAATATTGAAAAATATTGAAAAATATATTATAAACCTGTTTTAATAATAGATATTAAAACAGATTAAATTATAAATGGATAAATTTGCCCCCATATGTTGCGTTATTGGTCATGTAGATGTAGGAAAAACAAAATTATTAGATTATTTAAGACATTCTTCAACAAAAGAAGTTTCTGGAATTACTCAACAAATTGGTGCAACATATTATAATATAGAAGCATTGCAAAAACTATCAGGTGGTTTAGCTAAAGATTTATCAATAAAAGGAATTATAATATTGGATACTCCTGGACATGAATCATTTTCATTAATGAGAATGATTGGAACAAAAATAGCACAATATGCTATACTTGTAATTGATATAATAAAGGGTATTGAAAGAGAAACTATTAATTCTATAAAAATTTTTATAAAAAATAAAATACAATTTATTATTGTATTAAATAAAATAGATAAAATATATAATTGGAAAATAATTAAAGATGCTAATTTAAAAAAAACATATAAAATGCAAAATAAAGATGTAATTAAAAATTTAGATGAATATGTTAATAAAATTAAATGCCAATTAGCAGAATTAGAAATAAATGCAGATTTATATTATAAATTAACAGATGAAACATTTATACCAATGATCCCTATTTCTGCAAACTCAGGTGAGGGGGTATCTGATTTAATATTATTAATATCAAATATAGCAAATAAAAAAAAAGATGATTTATTTAAAAGTAAATTATTTAGTTATACACATGGTTATATTATTGACAAAAGAATTGACCCTATTTTTGGAGAATATTATATGGCAATCAATAATATTGGATTAATTAAGGAAGGAGATACTATTTTTATAAAAAATATAAAATTAACAATAAAATTTATTATAAGTATGGATGATAATTTGGAAATGAAGGATAGATCAGGATTTAAAAGATATAATGAGATAGATGGAAGTTCCGGTTTAGGTCTGATATTTAAGGAAAATGAATTTGATAATTTAATTGAATTAGGGTCAATATATATTAAATCAAATGAAGAAGTAAAAGATATTATTATTGATAATAAAAATGATAACGATAATAAATTATATAATTTAGAATCAATATTACATGATCAGGGATTAACAATAATAGGACAGTCGTTAAGTGCAGTACATGCATTAATGACATCTTTAAAAAGTGAAAAAATAAATGTAGCAAATTATGAGATAGGGAGATTAAATAAAAAAATAATAACAAAAACAGGTTTAATCATATATGGTAAAACAGATATAGATAGTATAATAGCAGAATTAAATGCAGTTATTTTAATTTTTGATCCTATTTTTATACATTCAACAAATATAAATAAAGATATAAAAAATATATCATCTAATGATATTGATTCAGATAATTTAATAAAAAATATTGATCCTGAATTACTATTATTAGCAAAATCATTTAATGTAAAAATAATAGCTGAAAATACTATTTACAAACTTATAGAAAAATATATAAAATTTAAAGATAGTGTAATTGAAAATATTGATACAAAATATAGAAAATTACAAAACGTTAAATTACAAATAATACCTAAATATGTTTTTATGAAAATTACACCATTATTATTTGGTGTAAAAGTTCTTGAAGGTATTCTTACTAAAGATATGAAATTAAAAGCTGTACATTCATCTGATAAAACAGATAAGTCTGTTAGTATTGGTATTGTATCTAGTTTACAAAAAGATAAAAAAGATATTGAAGAAGGAAAAGTAGGAGATGAAATTTGTATAAAAATAACAAATGATAATAATAAAATAGAATTTGGGAAACATTTTGATGAAACATATTTTTTAGTAACCGATAATACTGATATTGAAATTGAAATATATAATAAAGTTAAACCATATTTGTTAGAATATAAAGATCGTACTAATAGAAATAAAAAGAATCATGTTGAATATAAGGAAGAAAATAAGAAAAATATTAGTAAATCTAATAAAAAAAATTGATTTATTTTTATATATTCTTTTTAATTTATAATATTAAAAGTTCAAATTAAATAATGGTCCTTTCTGCATGTATCTTACTTCTATCATATGATGAATCTAATAATTTAAAAATTCTCACAGTAAGTAGAAAAACTGATGAAAATAATATCGGTATTCCTGGTGGTAAAATGGATTCAACTGATAAGTCTCTTGCTCATGCTGCTACTAGAGAACTTTTTGAAGAAACAGGATATCAGGTTGAACCAGAAACACTTAAACAGGTTTTTATAGCTGATGGTGATACTGGAGAAGATGAAATTACAACATGTCAATGTACTACATTTATTACTGATAAATATAAACAAATAGAAATACCAAAAGAGAAGGGTATAGTTTCATGGCAGTCTCCAGAACGTCTTATTCAATCAAATTGTTCCTTTGCAGCATATAATAAACGTCTTCTTATGGAATTAAAATTAATTTAATTTAATTTAGTTTTTCATTCATAAAAAGATTAAAGAATCTAAATTAATCAATTCTTATAACAAAATATGAATAAAAAAATTGATTTATAAACATTCTAAGAACAAACTTATTATAGTATAAAATTAAGTATTATAACATGTCAGATAGAAACTACAAAAAAGAATCATCTAAAAAAGATAAGAAAGTCGAAAAGGATGAAAAAGAGGAAAAGGTCGATGAAAAGAAAGTAGATAATAAAAAGGGGGACAAAAATAAAGTAGACGATAAAAAAGTAGACAAAAATAAAGTAGACGATAAAAAAGTAGATGATAAGAAAGTAGATAATAAAAAAGATGATAATAAAAAAGATGATAAAAAAGAAGATAAAAAAGGTGAAAAGAAACCTGAAAAAAAGGAGGGTGGTGAAAAAGTAAAAGTAAATAAAGCCGAGGAAGCTGGAATCAAACTTGATGTAAATTCTTACAAGAGATGGGTGAAGCAGCATTTTGAATTAGTTGAACCAAAAGATGGTAATAAAATAAAGAGTTCAAGTTTACATTTTATGCTAGCTGCAATAAATCAAGTTATTTGTTCAAGTTTATTAAACGATGCAAGTGAAAAATTAAGTAAACAAAAAAATGGATTATTTGACTTATCACATGATGCATTGAAAACAAAGGTTGAAAATACTGATTATTTCAAATACACTTTTGGTAGATTTATGGATAGATATACTCCAGGACAAAATTACTTGATACAAATATCTGATAGATCAGCAAAAAGCTTACCAAAATTTATTGAGGAAAATGCTTTCAATGGAAATAAAGATACAGAATTAAATAAGGATACACTAAATTTAATTGCTTTTGTATTATCACAAACTAATTGTTTATTAGTTGATTCTGCTATGAAAATAGCTACTATATTTAAAAAGAAAAGTGTATCAGCTAGAGCTATTTTTGCAGCAACACAAGTTCATTTTACCGGTAAATTATTAAAGGATTTGGAAAATAAATTAACTAAAGTATTAAGTGTAATTGAAGGTGTTAAAGTAAAGAAAGATGAGGTATCAGAAGAAGGTGATAGTGGTGACGATAAGAAAGCTGATAAAAAGGGAAAGAAAGATGACAAAAAGGAAAAGAAAAATGTAAAAAAGGATGATGAAGATGAAGATGATGAAGAAGAAGCGGAAGAGGCTGAAGATGATGATGACGATGATGATGATGATGACGATGACGATGAAGAAGAAGAAGAAGAAGAATAAATTAATTAAATTTTTGTTTATTAAAAAATATTGAATTTTATATTATTATTTATAACAACTATATGCTCTATAGTTATTATAAATATACATTATAGTATATAAATAATGGACATAACAAATTATCTAATAGAATCTAAATCAAATAATGAATTTATAACAAAAATACATAATTTGATAAGTAATAATAAAATAAATCTTTTAGAATTTACATACTTAAAAGAATTTGATAATCAAAAAGGAGGTTTAATAAATTCACAATGGATTGCAGATTTATGTAATAATATAAAGGATAATGAATTTAATAATATAATTATAAAATTATACCCTAAGATATTTAAAAATAAGGGGGAAAAATTAATAGTATCAATAAGAAGATTATTAACAGAAATAACTAAAATTAATTTTACAAATGATCAAAAAACAGCAATAAAAATGATATTTAAATTTCTATCAAATAAAGATGGAAAAGTTTTTTCATTATGGGGATATGCTGGAACTGGTAAAACTTTTACAATGAGTGAAATAGTTTTTTACTTATTACGAAATAAATTAATAAAATCAGTAGCTTTAACTGCACCTACACATAATGCTGTATCAATATTACAAAAAAAATTTATGACTCATATTAAAGAGCTTTATGAAGAGGTTACAAAAAAAAAAATTACGAATGATACTGATTGTAATGAAATATTTGACATGTTAAAAGAACATGGTATTAAAATATGGTTCACAACTATACATGCATTATTAGGATTTAAATCTGAATTTACACATGATGGAAATAAATATTTTACAAGAAAATCAAATGATATTTTTGATACTGATTCATCTGGTAATCTATTAGATTATGAATTAGTTATATTAGATGAATGTTCTATGGTTCCAACTAATATTTATGATACTCTTTTTTTTGAGTTAAATAAACATATACAAAAAACTGATTCTACATATAAAAGGGTTCCAAAGATAATATTTGGAGGTGATATTGCTCAATTACCTTGTGTAAATGAAAATATTACACTATTATTTCATGTTAATATAAAAAAAGATTTTACTTTTAATATTTATAAAAAATTAATAAATATAGATAATGATATAAATATAAATAATGATATGAATATAGATAATACTTCATTATTACAAAGATATAATAAATTAGTTTATGATGTTGATAATATGAAAAAAATAATATTAAAAGAGATAGTGCGAAGTAAAATTAAAAATGTAAGTGATATCTGTTATCAATTTAGATTATGGGCTATTGGAGAAGTAAAAATGCCAAATTTAAAATCATTTATGAATGTTGACGGGGTTAAATTATATAAATATGATAGAAAAACCAAAAAAACAGATACAGAATGGTTTAAAAAATATTTAGAAGATTTAAAGAAAGGAATGAATTCAAATATTATAATAACGTGGACAAATAAACAGAGTGATGAATATAATGATAAAGTAAGATTAGAATTGTTTGGAAAATCTGCTGATATATATGAAATTGGTGATATTCTAAAATTAAAAGATTTTTATATGGTTGAAACCGATAATCCCGATGATGTTGTTAATTTTTATACATCTCAATTAATAAAAATAGTTGGTATAAACAGAAAATATATATCTATTGAAGGATTTAAAACAAAATTAAATAGTAAGGCTGGTGAATTAAAAAATTCTAATTATTTTGAAAATAAATTTAAGCCAATAATAAATGAAATTAATAAAAATACAATTAGAAAATATAAAGTTTGGGAACTTTTAGTAAATATTATTTCAAGTGAAAATGAAATAAATTTTGATGACATCTATAAAATATATGTTATAGATGAATCTTCTAAAAAGCAATTAGAATTAGATAAAAAAATAGCTTCCGATTTGATTAGCAAATTGAGAGGACAACTTATGGCTGGCATGAAAAATAAATCTAGACAAATTGATGATAATATTATTATTCCTCTTAGAAAGGAATGTGATAAATTATTTATTAGTAAATTTGCCAACGTTGTTTCTTTTTTTAGTGCAACTGCACATTCTGGTCAGGGACAAACCTTTTATAATGTATATGTAGATGCCAATGATATATTAAAAAATACTCGTATAGAAGAAGCAACAAAATGTTTATACACTGCAGTATCAAGAACATCTAATGAACTATTTATATTAATTTAGGGAATATTTAATTTATTAATTAATATGGATATGAAAAACTTGTTATTTTTACTGTTTAATTTGGAACCTTAATACTTTTTTTATTTTATAAACAGCATATTAAATTAAATTAATTCCAATTTAACTTCAACATAAAATTTTTCTAATAGATATATTATTTTTCCCATCTGAACCTGATTTAGAGATTGATATATTTCTCTAAAAGTAATATGATTATTATATTTATCATTTTTATTTTCATATATGGGGTATAAATCAGAAATAGTTGAATAAATAATTCTTTTAAATATTATAGATAAAGGTGTTTTAAAATAGTTAATTTCCATAATAGTTTTTACTTTGAAATTTAAAGAGGGTATTGTTATTTTTTCTATTAAATCATTATAAATTGATATTAAAGTTTTATTGCCTGATGGTAATTTTGCAATATAATTATTAACAGGATCAGTTATTGTTTTGCTATTGATAACATTATTTATAATACCATGTTTTTCAAGGAAAATAAATCTTGTTATATAAGGAATCATTTTTATATTATCAAATAAATATTCAATCATATTGCTCTTTTTAAATATATCCAGAACAAAATGTTTCAAAAATAGAACATCATATGCAGCATATTTTAAATTATAACTACTCATTTTTACAATGTTCCAATTTACATCTTGTACAGGTCCCATTGTATCATTTATAAGATTTAACTCATCATATTTTTTATTATTTATAGTATCAAAATATATCAATGCGTCATATATAGAACATTTTTTATTATCAGATTCTGTATAAATTTTATAATATTCACATAAAAATCTAGAATCAATAACATTTTTTATGAATTTTATGATAGTTATTTTATCTTTTTGAAATAGATCATCAAACATATAAGGGATATCAAGAGAATCAGCGCCATGTACAATTTTATGACAATTTGATATAAAAACAGTTTGAACTAATAAATCAAGTTCTGATCTTTCAAACATATTAGGATCAATTACATAAATATATTTATATTTTCTATTTGGATACAGAGATATCTGACACAAAGAGATTTTTCGTTGGTCAAATTCAAAATCAAGACCTATAACTGGTTTTATTTTTGTATGTATAGCATCAATTGAATAAAATAAAACATGTAATAAAAATATTTTTATTTTTTCTTTTTTTTCAATTTTTATTATATTAAATACAGAATTATCGCCATTATTAAATTCATTTTTACCAAATGTTTTTATATTTGCAATTGATCGGGCTAATTTATAAACTTTTTCTTTTTCCATATTGAGAAAAAATGTATTATTTTTAGAATATTTTATAGTATAATTATCTATTTTACTAACTTTATCATAATTATTATAGAAATCAAATATTTTATCAGAATTTATATTATTCATATCTATAATATTATAAAAGGAAATTCTAATAGTTTATAGAATTTCCTTTTCTTTATATAATACAAAATGTATTCGTTTATAGATGATATTTATAATAAATAGTAATACTATATAAATATGAGTAGAATTTCAAGACATCAAGAAAGTATTGATAAATTTCTTAAAAAATATATATTATCTAAAAATGAACTTGAAAATATTGATTTGGTTGTAAAAAATCTTAATTTATTTGATCATATTCCAGGTATATTATTAAATACTGTTTTATTTAGTTTAATAAAAAAAAAGGGAAATATGAATGCTCATCCTATGGCATGTGGTGTTGATATAATGATGTTTTTATCTATTATAACAGATAAAAAGAGATATTATGAAGAAGATTTTGGTAAAGACAGATATAAAAATTTATGCAATGAATTAATAATTACAATATATAAATCTTTATCTCAAAATATGGAAACAGTAAAGACAAATGGTAATTCTGATACAAGTATTAAAATTTATACAAATTGTATTAATTTTATAAATAAAAAAATATATGATATATCAAAAATAGAGGAGTTATTATCAAATAAAAAAATGATAAAAAATGATGTTTCAACTTTAAAATTTAAAAATAAAGATATAATAAAAACAAAATATGCAAAATTATATAAAATAGACAGAGAAATTATTTTAAAATATATAGAAGATAAATTTGGAAAGGTATGCCAATGTGCATTAGTTTTAGGATGGATATTAGGAGATGGTGATGAAAAGACTATTGAAAAATTAGAAAATATGGGATTGTATTTTGGTAATATAATAAAAATATGTTACGATTTTCAAAATATTGAGGAAGATATAGATAATGCAAATAAAACTACTACTAACGTAATAGCAAATATAGGTGTTCATGAAAGTTTCACTTTATTTATTGAAAATAAAATAAAATTTATAGAAGGTTGTACAGCTCTTGATATATATACTAATACAATGAAAGAAGTAATGGATTTAATAGAAGATAAAATAGATAATTGCTTAGAGAAATCAAATATAGATTTAAAATCAACTTATTCTAGTTTTAGTAGTATAAAAAAAAATAAATAAATTAAATATTCCCTATGTATTTTATAATAAATGGGTTTTATGTTAGATGTTATAATATCTGTACCAATAGGTGTATTATATAATATATGTATTATAAAATTTGCAGATATATTAACAACTGGTGTTAAATATGATGAAAAAGTACAAAAAAATCTAATAATTTCATTTTTAGGTGGTTTAATAGGATATATAATAGTTATGAGTTTATTTGATAAAGGGGGTATGTTAGAAAATAGGGGGGTTAAATTTGGCGTTTTATTAGGATCAACAATTCTAATATTAAATACCCTATTTTTAAATTGGAATAATCTTCAGGATGATGCAAAATTATTTATTATGGGGTTTTTGTTTTTCTTTTTGATTGGATTAAGTTATAAATATAAAGATATAAAATATTGATTTTTTATATCTAAATGTGGAGAATATTTATTTAACAATAATTATGATTCAATCAATATATAAATATAAATATAAATATAAATATAAATATAAATATAAATATAAATATAAATATAAATATAAATATAAATATAAATATAAATATAAATATAAAT
>Ga0208088_1000155_pt1 | contig 11271 bp, 15 predicted proteins | sample LakMenEpi02Apr12_FD_150661 | JGI IMG/M metagenome (GOLD analysis project Ga0208088, IMG submission 150661) | Freshwater microbial communities from Lake Mendota, WI - 02APR2012 deep hole epilimnion (SPAdes) | ecosystem: Environmental > Aquatic > Freshwater > Lake > Epilimnion/Euphotic zone ...
AAAGCACCGCACAGACTGAGACCAAGCCGGTCGTGCTAGGCAAGAAGCCAAGTCTTGAAGAACATGACTATGACGCTGACAAATTCGAGACAGCACTAGCTGATTGGTTTGAGCGCAAGCGACAAGCCGATGAGTCAAATGCCAAGCAAGAAGCTGAAGTTATGAATCAGCAAAAAGCATGGCAAGCCAAACTGGATGGCTATGGCAAGGCGAAAGCCGAGCTGAGAGTCAAAGATTTTGAAGACGCTGAGGCCGTGGCCCAAGAGTTGTTCAACATTACCCAGCAAGGCGTGGTGCTCCAAGGTGCAGATAATCCTGCACTCGTCATCTACGCGCTCGGCAAGAACCCGAAGAAGGCAAAAGAGCTGTCCGACATTAAAGACCCCGTAAAGTTTGCCTTTGCGGTAGCAAAACTGGAGAAAGAATTGAAAGTTACAAACCGCAGGGCAGCCCCGCCACCCGAGAGAATCGTGTCAGGAACTGGCCGAGTATCTGGGGCGGTGGACTCAACCCTTGAACGGCTGAGAGCAGAAGCGGAGAAGACTGGAAACATGACGAAAGTCATCCAGTACAAAGCGCAGAAGCGAGCAGCTTCCAAATGACCATTTTTTAATTTAGGAGCCAATCATGGCCAATAGTTTCTCAAAAGAAGAACGCGTAGCGTTCGAAGACATCCTCGAAGGTTTCCAAGACTTGCTGGTCTTGTCTCGTCACGTTTCGGTCTACAACACAGACCAGACAATGATGGCACGCACCAACAACGTCATCTGGCGCCCAATGCCTTACATGGCGCAATCCATCAACAGCACTCCTGGCACAACCATCGCTGGTTCATACCAGAACATGACTCAGTTGTCTGTGCCCTCCACCATTGGCTTCAGCAAGACTGTGCCTTGGACAATGACCACTCTTGACTTGCGTGACGCATTGCAAGAAGGTCGTTTGGGTGAGTCAGCCAAGCAAAAGCTCGCATCCGACATCAACGTGGCGATCATGAACACCGCAGCTGCTCAAGGCACTTTGGTTGTTCCAGTCTCCACTGCTGCCGGTGATTATGATGATGTGGCCTTGTGCGACAGCATCATGAACGAGCAAGGCGTGCCTGACTACGATCGTTTCATGGGTCTCGCAAGCCGCGACTACAACGGTCTGGCTGGTAACTTGTCTCAGGCAAGCCGTTCATTCGGTAACGCCAAGTCTGACAAAGCCTACGAGCGCAACTTCGTCGGCATGGTCGCAGGCTTTGACACCTACAAGTTTGACTACGCAAACCGCATCGCTGCTGCTGCTGGTGGTGTCACAACCATCGACACTCAGAACGCTGCTGGCAACTACTTGGTGCCACAAGCTACTTCGACTTCTGTCGGTGGCCAGATCAACGTTGACAACCGCTATCAGACTGTCACTGTGTCCAACACAGTTGGCATCGTTGCTGGCGATGCCTTCACGATCGATGGCGTGGTTGCTGTGCATCACATCACCAAGCAGTCCACTGGCCAACTGAAGACATTCCGTGTCATCAGCGTGACCAACGGCACACAAATGGTGATCAGCCCTGGCATTATCTCCAACCAAGTTGCAAGCGATGCATCTGCACAGTACAAGAACGTTATCGTTACTCCTGCTGCTGCTGCAAACATCAACTGGCTCAACACCGCAGCTTCGAACATCAACGTGTTCTGGCAGCGTGACTCGTTGGAAATCTTGCCTGGCCGCTACGCAGTCCCATCCGATGCTGGCACCGCAGTGATGCGTGCTACCACCGATCAGGGCGTGGAGCTGGTAATGCAGAAGTTCTATGACATCGATAGCATGACGATCAAGTATCGCTTGGACACACTGTTCGGTGTGGTCAACAAGCAGCCTGAAATGTCCGGCATCTTGTTGTTCAATCAGCCCTAAGCTGATTTAGGGGGGAAGGGGCTTCGGCCCCTTCTTCTTTCTTCATTCCAAGGAGCGCACCATGCCATTGACAAAAGGTTACTCAAGCAAGTCCATCGGCAAGAACATTGCCAAAGAGATGAAGTCAGGAAAGCCTCAAAAGCAATCCGTGGCCATCGCATTGAACGTGGCGACCAAAGCAGCCAAGGCCGCAGGCAAGCCAGGCAAAGCACCCAAGAAGGCCATGAAGTGAAAGCCGGTCTATACGCCAACATTCACGCCAAGCGTGAACGCATTGCAGACCAGAAGGCCGCAGGCAAAACGCCTGAACGTATGCGCAAGCCTGGCACAAAAGGCGCACCTACAAAGGCTGCATTTGTTGCATCTGCCAAGACAGCCAAGCCCATGAAAGGCAAAAAATGAGCGTGTTTCCAGTAATGCTTTACAAAAGCCCAGGCATCCACAAGAAGCCAGGTGGCGGAACTTACACCTACATCAGCGTGCAAACGCAAGAAGAATTCAATGAAAAGACCGATGCAGGATGGTTTGAATCATCTGCTCAGGCCATTGAAGCCGCAGGCGAAAACGCTACACCAGCAGGCAAACCAAAGCCAAAGTGGGCAATCAAGCCAATAAAGAAGAAAAAGCCAGCCAAGCCACTCGACTGGCGTGAGCAGGTCAAGCCCGAGCCAGCGCCAGTTCCCGAGCCTGAGCCAGAGCCTATTGATGAGGACGCAGGGCCAACCCGCGAAGAACTTGAGGCTAAGGCCACAGAATTAGGAATTCGCTTTGATGGTCGCACAAAAGACAAAAAACTGGGACAATTGATCCAAGACAGATTGTCTGAGAACACAGGAGAATGACATGGGATGGACAAAGCGTCAATTCGTCGCACAGGCCTTCGAGGAAATTGGCCTTGCATCCTACGTCTTTGACTTGACCTCTGAACAGTTGCAATCTGCCCTGCGCAGGCTTGACACCATGATGGCCGCATGGAATGCACTGGGCATTCGCTTGGCATACCCACTGCCATCCAGCCCTCAAGACAGCGATCTGGACGAGCAGACCAACGTGCCTGACAGTGCAAACGAGGCCATCTATACCAATCTGGCCATCAAACTGGCACCCAGCTATGGCAAGCAGGTCATGCCTGACACCAAGATGACAGCCAAGGAGTCGTACAACACGCTCCTGTCACGCGCAGCCATGCCAATGGAGCAACAGATGCCAGGCACAATGCCAGCCGGTGCAGGCAACAAGCCTTGGCGCGTCTACGACGACCCATTCTTGCAGCGCCCATACGATCCAGTCTTGGCCGGTCAAGACGGCCCACTCGAATACAACTGAGGAAATACCAACATGCCACAAATCAACCAACTCTCAAGCATCAGCCAAGTCTCTGGTGCAAACCAGATTCCGGTCTACGACCAGAACAATGGCGATGCTCGGAAAATGTCGGTCAGCGCATTGCTGCAATACTTCCAAGCTACATTCGCGGCCCCGACCGTGGCCACCAATCTGTACGTTCCAGGCACTGGCTTCAATGTGACAGTGCCAACACCAGTCAGCGAACAGCAATGGATGATCTTGCAACCTGCTGGCACACTGGCCACAGGCACGATCACCCTGCCACTGAACACTGGCGTGCCTGATGGCACTCAAGTGCTGGTGACAAGCACCCAGATCATCACAGCCTTCACGCTGGCGCTCAATGGCGCGTCTAATGCATTTGGTGCACCAACCACACTGGCAGCCAATGCATTCTTCACTATGCGTTTCTATCAAGCCACAAATTCGTGGTATCGCATCGCTTAATTTTTAGGAGATTTCATCATGTTTATTCAACCAAGTCTGACCCAAAACCAAGTCGATGTGATTCTGCCTGTTGGCGAGTACATCAGCATCGGCAACACCGGCAACGAGGCCACCACAGTTCTGTTGCAATCTGTTGCACCAAGCGCACAATATTGGAACTACAGCACCATTGGCACGCTGTTCAACACTGCCCAGACCTTCGGCCCTTACACCGAAGAGCGCACAATCCGCATTGACAATCGCAATGCCACTGTCGAGTACAGCATTGGCGCACAGCCTCAACTGCGCAGCTTCCCTCAATTGGTGATTGAGAATAAAGGCCCAATTGGATTGGTTGAGCCTGCTGGCACATTCGTGACTCTGACATACGATAACAACGCAGGAAAAGTTCGTTTGAACAGCGCTGGCGCTCATGGCCTGACAGCAGCCGTGGCAGTTGGTGAAAATGTTTATGTGACATGGAGTGGCGGCACAGGCGTGACTGGTTTGTACCCAGTCACAGCATTGGACACTGACACCACCGGCACAGCAGTCACAATCGATCTGGCTTACAAAAGTGCCACTGCCACGATCACCATCGCAGCACCTGGCGTGGTGACATGGACAGATCATGGATTGTCTGCCAACAGCACGATTCGCTTCTCGACCACTGGCGCATTGCCAACTGGCTTGGCCATCAACACGACCTATTACGTCAAAACTGTGTTGTCACCAAACACATTCACTGTGTCAGCATCCGCAGGCGGTGCAGCCATCACCACAAGTGGCACGCAAAGTGGCGTGCAGACTGCCTTGGTCTGGTACGGCACCGCAGTGGTCGCTGTGGCCAACACAGCAGTCACTCTGTCCTCTGTCACTGTGCCAGGCTGGTCGGTCGGAACTGGTGGACAGATCGAGATCAATGCACTTTTCAGCTTAACCAACAGTGCCAACGCCAAAAACCTTGGAATGACATTTGGTGGTAGTGCAGTCTTTACATTGGCCTCAGCCAACGTTGCAAGCGTATCGGTTCAAAAAGAGATTGTTAATCGTGGTGGCTCGCAAATTGTCTCAAGTGCAGTTGGCGCAACTGGCCACGGAGCATCAACAGGTACTGTCTTGACACTAAGTGTTAATACCAATGTCGATCAGACATTTGCAATCACTGCTCAACCAACAACTGCAAATGAGCTGGTTCAATTGGAATACTACAGTTTGCAAGCTATCTTCTGATCATGGCAACCAAAGACTCAAGACTCGCTCGCGCTGGCGTGGAGGGCTACAACAAGCCAAAACGCACGCCATCGCACCCAACCAAAAGCCACGTTGTCGTGGCCAAGGCCGGTGACCAAGTGAAGACCATTCGCTTTGGTCAGCAAGGCGTGTCTGGGTCTCCAAAGAAGGAAGGCGAGTCGAAGGCATCCGAGGCTCGTAGAGAATCATTCAAAGCCAGACACGCTGAGAACATTGCCAAAGGCAAGATGAGCGCAGCGTATTGGGCTAATAAGGTCAAGTGGTAAGCCATGCAAATACCAATCCTCAACGGCATCTACGCTGACAACACGCCAGAGCTGCGCACCAGTTATCCGGTCAACATGATGCCTGTGCCAAAGAAGTCTGGCATCAGCAATGGATTCCTGCGTCCAGGCGATGGCATTGTGGCTAATGGCACAGGTCCAGGCACTGACCGTGGCGGCATCAACTGGAATGGTATCTGCTACCGAGTCATGGGCACCAAACTGGTGTCGGTGGCTAGAGATGGTACTGTGACGACTCTTGGCGATGTTGGTGGACCAACCACTGATCTGGTGACGATGGATTACAGCTTCGACTTGCTGGGTATTGCATCAGGTGGCCGACTTTACTTCTGGGACCCAGTTGCATCCACACTCACGCAGAACACCGATCCAGACCTAGGTGTGGTGCTCGACTTCTGCTGGGTAGATGGCTACTTCATGACGACTGATGGTGCCAATTTGGTCGTCACAGAGCTTTCTAATCCATTAGCAGTCAACCCGCTAAAGTACGGCAGCTCAGAAGTTGATCCAGACCCTGTAGTGGCACTCATCAAGCTGCGCAACGAGGTTTATGCGCTCAACAGCAACACCATTGAGGTGTTCGACAACGTGGGTGGCGACTTGTTTCCATTCGCACGTATTGATGGCGCACAAGTCCAAAAAGGCGTACTTGGAACGCATGCATGTTGCATCTTCCTTGATCGCATTGCATTCTTGGGCGGTGGTCGAAACGAAGCTCCATCAATTTACATTGGTGCAGCAGCGACCACCCAAAAACTTAGCACCCAAGAGATTGACAACCTGTTGTTGCAATATACAGAAGCTCAATTGGTGCGCGTCCAACTAGAAGCACGCAACGACAAGAACCATCTGCACCTTTATGTGCATCTGCCAGACCGCACCATTGTTTATGACGCATCAGCATCGGAGGCATTGGGCGAGGCGGTCTGGTTTACACTGGCCAGCACTGTGGTCGGCTTTGCGCAATATCGCGCACGCAACATGGTCTGGATTTACGACAAGTGGTTGGTTGGCGATCCTCAATCCAGCTCCATTGGCTACTTTGTGCAAAGCACTGGTGAGCATTGGGGCCAGCAAGTTCGCTGGGAATTTGGCACGCTGATCGTCTACAACGAAAGCAATGGCGCAATTTTCAATGAGATGGAGCTGGTCAGCTTAACAGGCAGCGTGGCCTTGGGAACAAACCCACAGATCAGCACCAGCTACAGCGTGGATGGCAAGTCATGGAGTCAAGATCGCAGTATCACAGTTGGCACAATTGGAAACACCGTCAAGCGCCTGGCATGGTTTCAGCAAGGCCACATGCGCAACTGGAGAATCCAGCGTTTCCGTGGTGACAGCGATGCTCACGTGTCGTTCATCCGTCTTGAAGCCCAGATCGAGGCATTGGCATTCTGATGGCAACCTCACCTGTTTCCCGCAGATTGAACTTGACGCGAGATCAGCTCGCAACGTTTCTGACTGACCAGCAACAGATCAGGCAGTTTGAATTGCTGTTTGCTACTGTTGATGAAATTCAGGTTATCACAGGAACTGACTTTGAGTACCAGGCAGACACCGCAGCGGCAAACGCCAACAATGCACTAGCCCAGATTAGTGCGCTGGCGCAGGATACAGCAGTAGATGACGCTGTACTGAATGCCAAGATTCAGCAGGCTTTGGATGCTATTCCACGATTGGCCCAAGCATTGGACTTGCTTGCACTAGCACCTGTGCGCAACAATATCGAACTGGCACACGATGTGAATGGCATCCTGCCTTATGCAAACCAAACCGCCTCAGTGCGATCTAATCAGGTGCTCACATGGCTTTCGATGTAATTACACCCGCAAAACTTGGCCAAGCGGCCATCACCACAGGCGTGACAACGCTGTACACCGTACCGGCCAGCACACGCACGCTTCTTAAAGAGTTAAGCATTGCCAACACTACGGCAGCGGCCATCAATGTGCGCGTGTTCTTGGTGCCATCGGCAGGATCAGCAGGAACTGGCAACGCATTCCTATACGATGTGCCAGTACCAGGCAACAACACTCTGCAATATAACGGCATCGAGGTGCTGAACGCAGGCGACACAATCCAAATTCAGGCAGCATCGGCAGGCCTCACAATCATCGCCAGCGGTGGCGAAGCCACATAAGGAGAATGAAATGACCGTATCAATCAAGGTTCTGATCCCACCAAAACAGGCCGAAAATGCCCAGACCACGCAGTACACAGCAGTGAACTGCAAGGCGCTGATCGACAAGTTCACGGCCACCAATACCACGGCAGGCAATGTGACGATCAGCGTTAATCTGGTGACCAGTGGTGGCGCAGCTGGCGCATCCAACTTGATTGTGGACACTCGCAGCATTGCACCTGATGAGACCTACACATTCCCAGAGTTGGTTGGTCAGGCACTGGAATCAGGCAGTTTTATCAGCACCATTGCCAGCGCAGCTACATCACTGACCATCCGCGCATCTGGCCGCGAAATCACTTAAGGAGAACAGCATGGACAAATTTATGATGATGCCAAAGGGATTCATGGGCCTACCAATGGATGAAGAATTCATCACCACGGCAGAAAACAAGAAGAACACCCAGATCGTTATTGACGACTGGATGCTTGGCCCAGAGAACCCAAGCAACGAGCCAACGGCCAACAAGACCTACTGGATCGCTGTGGGCAAAGCCATGCAAGTGGACGAAAAAGAGTCTCGTCGTCGTCGCTGCTCGAACTGCGAGTACTACGACAACAGCACCATGACGCAGGCTAAGATGGAGCGCATTCCCCGCAATGATTGGGATACTGATGCTGGTTTCCGTGGTTACTGCACAAAATTCGAGTTCATTTGCCACGACCTGCGTGTCTGCCAGGCATGGGAAGAACGTGAATTTGAAATGGAAGATTGACCAAATGCTGAAATGTGGGAAAATAGAGCCGCTGAGTCTATCGGGCCACCAGCAGCTCACCCTTAACAGGAGTTGCACATGATTGGTATCGATTGGCTCAAGGAGAACCTGCAAAGGGTTTTCATGTTGCCTGCGCCAGTCGTGGAATGGCTCGTCATGGTATACGATGCCATTCAGGTGTTTGACGATGTTGCCGATGGCGACACGGTTGATCGCAAAGACCTGAATGCGACCATCTGGAACACAATGGTGGGCATGCATCAAAACCAATTTTTTATTACAAACAGCCACCACCTTGTGCCATTGCTGGCAACAGCAATCATGAAGTGGCAAGCCTCCGACCAAGCAGAGCGTGCAGGTGAGGCCGATGCCAGATCATTCGTCTGGCGAGCAGGCTACTATGACCTGATTTTGATGGCCATATCGCTTACGCATGGCCCAGGCTTTGCCACAAAAAATGCTCATCTGGTCATGGATTTATATGGCGAGAAATTTGAAGACTACATGAAGGAGTTCGGCAATGCCTGATCCAGTCACAGCCTTAGTTGTTGGTGGAAGCCAACTCATTGGAAGTTCAATGCAAGCCAGCGCTGCTGGTGAAGCCGCAGGCATTCAAGCCGGTGCAGCCCAACAAGGCATTGAAGAACAGCGCAGGCAATTCGATGCTTTGCAAACATTACTCAAGCCTTATACCGAGGCAGGTCTGCCAGCACTTGAAGCACAGCAAGCATTCCTTGGTCTCAAAGGGCCAGAAGCAGAACGTGCGGCAATTGAGCGCATCACAGGTGGTGAGACATTCCAAGCGCTTGCCGGTCAAGGCGAGGAAGCATTGCTTCAGCGTGCATCGGCCACTGGTGGCCTGCGTGGTGGAAACATCCAAGGCGCACTGGCTCAGTTTAGACCAGCATTGCTTTCCAGCCTCATTGAACAGCAATATGGCCGCTTAGGTGGTATGACACAGTTGGGTCAGCGATCTGCTGCTGGTGTTGGCGCTGCTGGCATGGAGTCAGGTGTCAATGTGGCCAATCTACTATCACAGCAAGGCGCAGCCAGAGCCGGTGGTGAACTTGGCGAGGCCAAAGCCTATGGCCAACTATTCAATTTGCCAGCTCAGTTCCTTGGTATGCAAATGGGCGCAGGCGGTAAGGCTGGCATGGGATTTGGGTTCTAAAGGATAACAACATGGCAATCATCAACCCATTCCAAGCACCAATCAACTACGCAGTCGATGTGCAAAGCCCATTTGAGGCCGCACTTGGTGGATTCAAAATTGGCGCAGCTGGTGCAGAAGCACAGGCACAAGCACAAGCACGTGAGCAGGCAATGAAAGCGCAGACAGAACTGAAAACTTTGTTCAGTAACCCCAATGCAACAGCCTCAGACTATGCGCGTGTCACAGCTTTCTTGCCTAAAGATCAGGCAGAAAGCGTGAGAAAGTCGTTTGACATGATGTCAGCTTCTCAACAGCAAAACCGACTGCAACAGTCTGGACAAGTTTATGCGGCCATGAAATCTGGCCAAACTGACATTGCAAAAAACCTGCTTAAAGAACAGGCAGACGCATTCCGCAATTCTGGCCGTGAGCAAGAAGCCAAAGCAACCGAGACCTATGTTCAACTGATTGACATGAATCCTACTGGTGCGCAGACAACCATTGGACTGATGATGGCCACACTGCCTGGTGGAAAAGAACTGCTTGAGAATGTCGACAAGACATTATCAACAGGCAGAGAAGAAGCCAAAGCGCCAGCTGCACTGCTTGAGGCAAGAGCAAAGGCTGACAAAGCCGTAGCAGATGCCACCACAGCACAGGCCACAGCCACCAATGCAGCAGAAAAAGCAGCAGCAGATGCAGCCAAAGCAACGGCAGACGCACAAAAAGCGCAGGTCGATGCCAAATTTGCAGAACAAATCACACTTGCAGACCTTAAAAAGAAAGCTGCTGATCTTGGTTTAACAAATGCACAAACTGGTTCGGCATTGGCACAAACCAAAAAACTTGGTCTGGAAAGTCAAAAAGCCGCACTCGAACTGGAAGCACTCAAATCCACTGGTGGCCTTGACCCCACCAAAACATTTGAGCAGGAAGAAAAACTGCGCAAGGAATTCCAAGGTCGCACCAAGGTGTATGGCGAACTAGGCACCACATTCAACAACATCAAGTCTTCGGCAGAAGCAAAGAACGGCCCAGGCGACATTGCACTGATCACTGGATTCATGAAAATGCTCGATCCAGGATCAGTGGTGCGTGAGACAGAATTTGCAACAGCACGCGATACCGCAGGCCTGTACGAAAGACTCCTCAACACATCACAAAAACTGCAAAGCGGTCAGCTTTTTGCGCTTGATTCAAAACAGCGCCAAGAATATGTCAATCTGGCCAAGCAATATCTTGACTCAGCCCAGAAAAAAGCAGGCGAAGACAAGACTGCGCTTGGCGTGGTAGTCAAAAACTATCGACTCAACCCAGAAAACGTGTTTGGGCCTGAGACAGCGGCAGCGCCAACTGCACCAGCAGCAAACAGCGTCACAGTCGGTGGCCAGACTTACACTCGTCCTGCGAATTTCACTGATGCTCAGTGGAACGCATACAAGCAATCCGTGGGGGCAAGATGAGTCCAGAAGAATGGTTGGCATCACAGAGTAGTCAGGCTGCACCAGCAGCTCCTGCATCTGCACCTACGGCCACAGCACCAGCTGCGGCTCCAATGTCACCTGAGCAGTGGGCGGCATCACAACCCAAAATGGGCTTCTTTGAAGGCCTAGTCGAACAGGTCACTGGCCGCGCACGCGCAACACCTGAAACTCAGGCATTGCCTGAATGGACAAGCATGCCAGAGCTGAATCAAATGAGCGTGGCATCGTTCAAGACAGCATTGGGCACACTCCTGAGCAACCCCAAGGAAACGGTGCAGATTTTGCAAGCCAACTTCCCTGGTGTTCAGATTCGCCAAGATGCTAAGGGTAACTACCTGATGCGCTCGTCGGTTGATCAAAAAGAGTATGCCATCCCGCCAGGCTTCACGATGGGTGACATTCCCCGCGCAGCTGGTGGTATTGCAGCCTTCACACCAGCAGGCCGAGCCATGACCATCCCTGGTGCGATCGTGGCTGGTGGCGCAACTCAAGCGGCCATCGAAGCAAGCCAAGCGGCAACTGG
>Ga0208088_1000161_pt1 | contig 11151 bp, 13 predicted proteins | sample LakMenEpi02Apr12_FD_150661 | JGI IMG/M metagenome (GOLD analysis project Ga0208088, IMG submission 150661) | Freshwater microbial communities from Lake Mendota, WI - 02APR2012 deep hole epilimnion (SPAdes) | ecosystem: Environmental > Aquatic > Freshwater > Lake > Epilimnion/Euphotic zone ...
TCGCACGATCACCTCATGGACAGGCAACAACATGGGCTCCAACGCAAACGGTGCAAAAAGATGGAATCTGCGTGATGACAATTTCTCCTGCTCCACAATTATCAGCGGCGTTAAGTGAAAAAGCACAGAAACTTGCACTAGATATTGCAGCAGAAGTTGGGGTAGTTGGCGTGATGGCGGTTGAAATGTTTGTAAAAGGGGAGAACTTATTCATTAATGAGTTGGCCATGCGTCCGCATAACTCTGGTCACTGGACAATTGAGGGCTCTCTTACAAGTCAGTTTGAACAACATCTGCGTGCAGTTTTAGATTTGCCACTTGGAGAGCCTTCAATGACAGCTCCTATTGCAGTCATGGGAAATGTTTTGGGTGGCAGCAAGACAGATATGTATCGTCCTTTTCTGCATTTGATGGCACGGACTCCTGCGCTTAATTTTCATCATTACAAGAAGGATGTACGCCCAGGTCGAAAGATCGGCCATGTCACTTTGCTAGGCAAAGACCTCGTAGAATTAACCAATGAAGTCCAACATGCGGTGGACTATATGAGCGGAGAAATCGATGAGTGATGTAGCGATCATCATGGGGTCAGATTCAGACTGGCCAACGATGGAAGATGCCGCAAAAATTTTGGATGATCTTGGAATCTCATATACAGCAGATGTTGTCTCGGCACATCGCATGCCACTTGAGATGGTTGAGTTTGCACAATCTGCGCAATCAAAGGGGTACAAAGTAATCATTGCTGGTGCAGGCGGTTCTGCGCATTTACCAGGAATGGTTGCATCATTAACAACGCTTCCCGTTATTGGTGTGCCAGTTGCCCTAAAAAACCTTGATGGAATGGATTCCTTGCTGTCGATTGTTCAAATGCCAGCAGGTGTTCCTGTGGCAACAGTTGGAGTTGGTAATGCAAAGAACGCAGCATTGCTGGCTGCACGAATTTTGGGTGTATCTGATGCTGCGATTTCGGCAAAGGTTGCAGATGGCTTAAAGGAAATTAATAAGATTGCAAAGGAAAAAGGCGAGAGCTTAAACTCTCGCCGCAATCATAAAACTGGTTTTTAAGCCCTAGCGCGATATTCGATAGCAGGGCAACGATCCATTACCGTCAGTAAACCGGCAGCCTGTGCGCGAGCGATTGCATCAGTATCAATCACATCTAATTGCAGCCAGACCGCCTTGGCACCAATGGCAATTGCTTCATCTACAACTTTTCCAACAAGTGTTGAATTAACAAAACAATCTACAACATCGACAGATCCCGGAATTTCAGTCAAAGTTTTGTAGCCAATTTCACCGTGCACAACTTCAGCTCGTGGGTATACCGGAATGATTGTGTGACCTTTATCTTGAAGAAGTTTTGCTACTCCAAATGCAGCGCGCTCAGGATTATTGCCAAGCCCAACTACTGCCCATGTTTTCAGTGCAAGGACAGCGTCAATTGTTTCCTCGGTATTAATCAGTACGTCCAAGTGCGTGGAACTTCCATCCAGCGTTGCGCCACAATGTGCGATCCAACATGTTGCGCCCATCAATTATTATTTTACTTTTAACAATCGAAGAAATAGCGGCAGGATCGATCTGGCGGTACTCCTTCCATTCGGTTAAGTGAAGGATTAAATCCGCATCTTTAATTGCATCTGTCACAACTTCAGCAAAATCAAGGTTTGGGAAACGCTTGCGAGCAGGCTCAATACCTTGTGGATCATGGATGACAACCTTTGCACCCGCTGCATGCAACTGAACAGCGATATCTAAAGCAGGGGAGTCACGCACATCATCACTGTCAGGTTTAAAGGTTGCACCCAAAACAGCAATTTTGTACTTAGTTAGATCCTCTGAAAGTTCTCCACGCACAACATCAATTACTCGCTGACGGGCACGTAAGTTTATTGCATCAATTTCCCGTAAGAACTCAAGTGCTTGCTTGGCACCTAACTCTTCGGCGCGAGCCATAAATGCACGAATATCTTTGGGAAGACAGCCTCCACCAAAGCCAATGCCTGCCTGCAAGAAGCGACTGCCGATTCGAGGGTCGTATCCGATTGCCTTTGCAAGCACTGTTACATCTCCACCCGCAGCTTCGCATACTTCAGCCATCGCGTTGATAAATGAAATCTTTGTTGCAAGAAATGAATTAGCAGCAACTTTTACTAGTTCAGATGTTGGTAGGTCTGCACGAATCCACGGTGTACCTAATGCAATAACAGGTTCATAAACCTCTTTTAGAATCTCTTCCGCGCGATCGTTTGCAACGCCGACTACTAAACGGTTTGGCGTCAAAGTATCTTCAACAGCAAAACCTTCACGAAGGAATTCTGGGTTCCATGCTAAATCTGATTGCGGCGCTGTCTTTGCAAGTTCGGCGCGCAATGCTTGCGCTGTTCCAACCGGAACCGTGGATTTGCCGACAACAAGGGATCCTTCTTTGAGATACGGGGATATGGCAGCAACTGCGGACTTTACATAGGTTAAATCTGCTGCGAGTCCATCTTTGCTTTGCGGTGTTCCAACACAGACAAAGTGAACATCAGCATCCTTAACAGCAGAAAAATCTGTTGTGAAAGAGAGGCGACCTGTTTTCATTTCTTGCTCGAGCAGTGTGTCTAGGCCTGGTTCATAAAATGGAAGTTTTCCACTTTGCAGCAGAGCCACTTTTTCTGGATCTGTATCGACGCCAATTACCGTAAAACCAAGTGAAGACATACAAGCAGCATGGGTGGCTCCGAGATAACCGCAGCCAACAACCGAGAGAGTTAAAGTCATGTGAGGCAGTTTACTTCAGAGCCCCACAAGGATTTTCATCAGCGGTACGAGTCTTGAATTTATCAATCACAGTAGGAGTCGCTTTTGCGCTAGCGGATGCCGATGGTGATGGGGTAACCGTATCAACAAGTGGCAAATCTTCACGTAAACGATTGAAAAGCTCTGGAGCTAATACTGGATCCCATGTAACTACCGATCCCACACCTGGGACACGAGCGTTGGTATTGCCTAGCGGAATAGTCAATGTACGCATTTTGCTTGGTGAAAGATTCTTCATTTGTTTTGCAAGAGTTAATAGGTCGCTCTCATTAAGTTGCGAATCTGTTTTCACTGTTGCGATTGCGGCATTAAAGAAATTAACAAGCTTGATTGGGTTGAGCAATACACCTGTACTTGTAACTTTTCTTAGGACAGCGCCCATGAATTGTTGTTGACGTTGCATACGCCCAAGATCGCCCATGCCATCAAAATCGCGGGTGCGAACATATTTAAGTGACTCAACGCCATTTAGCGTATGAACGCCAGCTGGTAAAACTAAGTGGCTACCTGGATCATCAATATCTTTCTTCGTACACACTTCGATTCCGCCTAATGAATCCACCATCCCTGCAAATCCCGCAAAACCAATTTCGATGTAATGATCAATGCGAACACCGGTTTCATTTTCAATTGTTTGAATCAGAAGCGGAGCACCACCAAAAGCAAAGGCAGCATTGATCTTTCCTTTTGCAGCCGGAATCATTTTAGTTTTATTGATAGATGAGACATGTTCAGGAATTGTCACTAACGAATCACGCGGAATTGAAATCAATGTTGCCTTGTCGCGCGACTTGGAGATATGAACAAGCAGCATGGTGTCAGATCGAGAACCTGCAGCTGTTGCTGTTGATCCAACTCGCAGCAATCTCCGTTGCTCTTTTGTTAAGCCTTCACGAGTATCTGATCCGACAAGGAGATAGTTCAAAGCTTTATTTGGTTTATCAGGACGAGCTTTCAAGGTACCGAATACATCAATTCGATCGATGGCTCCGCTCACCTGGCCTAGCCCCAACCAAGAAAATGCGGAGATAAGGACGACTCCCACAGATAGTGAGGTAATAATCCGAATTGCCCGCGTTGATTTCACTGTCAGAGAGTACTTGAGCGATAGCGTGTGCGGGTTATGTCGACATCAGCTAATGCGTTATATGGCTCACCGAAAAGAGAGATTTCGGTGATTTTGCCTGTCCTTAATGAGGAGATTTATCTAGAGGATGCAGTGAGAGCGATCCTTGCTCAACAATATGACGGAAAGATAGAAGTGATTCTGGCTGTGGCTCCATCATTAGACAGAACCTTAGAGATCGCACAGCGATTACACATAAATGATCCGAGAGTCGTAATTGTTGATAATCCAACCGGTCGAACCGCAGCGGGTTTAAATCGCGCAATCGCTGCAGCCCAGTATTCCATTATCGTTCGGGTCGATGGTCATTCAAATATTCCTAGTAATTATTGTCAATTAGTTTCAGAGATTTTAGAAAAAACCGGGGCAGTTAATGTTGGTGGCGTAATGGCTGCTGAAGGACAATCTTTGTTTCAACGATCTGTAGCCCGCGCAATGCGCAGTCCACTTGGAGTAGGTGCTTCTCGATTCCACACTGGTGGGTCCGCTGGAGAAGTCGATACCGTGTATCTCGGTGCATTTAGGAAAGAAGCACTGCTGGCAGTTGGTGGATTTGATGAACGATTTACTCGTGCCCAGGATTGGGAACTCAACTTTAGATTACGTCAGGCCGGCGGAGTTGTTTACTTCGATCCGCGCTTAATTGTTACGTATAGACCTCGTTCAACAGTTAAAGCGTTAGCAAAGCAATACTTTGAATATGGTCGCTGGCGTCGCGTTGTCTCACGTCGTCATCAGGGCACCATTAATTATCGTTATTTAGCTCCACCATTTACTGTTGCCGCAACAACACTCTCTTTGCTTTTAGGTTGGCTGGTTTCTCCATATCTGTTGATGCCAGCCCTTGTTTATGCTGTGTTTATCCTGATTGCGTCTGCAGTAATTGGAAAAAGCGCGGGTGAGATTCTGTGTTTGCCCACAATCTTGCTAACAATGCACATTTCTTGGGGGCTTGGATTTCTTACATCGCCTAAGTCTCTGGCCCCTGATGTAACCTTGCATCCGTGAGCACACCACTGCAGGTCTATGAGCCATTTAAGGCTGGCCTGCCCAAGCTTGGTCGCTATTGGAAATCCTTATGGTCTAGGCGCACCTTTATCAAGGAGTACTCCAAATCAGAGCTTCGTGAGCAACATTTTGATTCGGTTTTTGGTCAGTTATGGCTAGTTCTTAACCCGCTATTGCTTTCAGCGGTTTACTTTGTTTTGATAATAATCATTGGTGGAACTACAGATAGCGCACGTTTTGCACACTTAACTGCGAGTCTTTTTTTGTTTTACTTGGTGTCAAACAGTCTTACCGGTGGCGTCAAATCTGTAACCGCCGGACAGCGACTAATTCTTAACACCGCGTTTCCTCGAATTATGCTTCCAATTTCGGCCGTGGTAATCGCGATTTTTAAGTTTCTACCAACATTAATTGTTTTCTTTGTGGTTAAGGCAGTTGTTGGAACCCCATTTACATTTGAAATGTTGTGGGCTGTCCCAGTTTTATTGATAACAATTTTTCTAGCCCTGGCTTTAGCAATTACAATTTCCTGTATCAATGTCTATTTCAGAGATATTTCAAGCTTTTTGCCGTACTTAACCCGCACCCTACTTTACTTATCTCCAATTCTTTACGTTGCATCTGATCTAAAGCCTAGTCTTCGTGCCATTGAAATTTTTAATCCTCTGTTCCCGATTCTAGATTCGTGGTCACGTGCAATGGTTCAAGGAGAAGCCCCACAGCTTTCAAGCATGCTTCAAGGCTTAGCGTGGGCAACAGGATTTTTCATAGTTGGAACTTATTTCTTTTTATCGAGGGAGCGTGAGTTCGCTGTCCGTCTCTAATTCGCACATTACTAACGAACTTGCGGTTTCAATCCGTGGAGTTGGCCTTACCTACACGACATCGATAGATAAAAAGCCAACTTTTAAATCTCGAGTCAAATCACTAGGTCGGGGAACAAAACAAACTCGAGTTGTTCGCGCACTTGATGACATCAATTTAGATGTTCAGTATGGGCACGTATTGGGAGTAATCGGCACAAATGGTGCTGGTAAATCATCATTAATGCGATGCGTTGCTGGCATCTTGCCACCATCGCAAGGTCGCATCGAGGTGTACGGAAGCGTAAGCACCCTGCTGGCACTTGGAGTTGGATTTAATCCATCTTTGTCAGGTCGGGACAATGTATTTTTGGGTGGGTTGGCTGCTGGGATGTCCCGCGAAGAAATTGCCGGCAACTTTGATGAGATAGCCGATTTTTCTGAACTTGGTGATGCAATCGATGCCCCGATGCGTACGTATTCATCTGGAATGTACGCACGACTAGCCTTCTCAGTAGCTGCAGTAGTTCGCCCTGATATTTTAATTATTGACGAAGCCCTTAGTACAGGTGATGCCAAGTTCAAAGAAAAAAGCCTTAATCGCGTAAAGGAACTTCGAGGCGAAGATCGAGCACTTATTTTAGTGAGCCATGCGATGCAAACTTTGCGCGACACCTGTAACGATATTGCATGGTTGCACAAAGGAAAACTAGTGCAACGTGGCGAACCCCTTGAAGTAATTCATGCTTATCAAGAGTTCTTACACCTTGGAAAGAGCGCAGTAATTGATGAGGATTTTTAAGTCATTAGTTTTGGCTATATCTCTTGCACTAATACTGCCTTCGCAATCTTCTGCAGTAGAAATTCCTATATCTTTTCAAGTAAAAGGTGCTGGGTACGGTCATGGCGTTGGAATGAGTCAGATCGGTGCCAGAGCAAAAGCTTTAGCTGGCGAGACAGCAACCGCAATTGTGTCGTATTACTACAAAGATGTATCTGTTGAACCCTTGGATGATACAAAAATTTTGCGAGTAAATATTGGACATTTGTTAACATCTGCAAAAATGGCAACTTCGACACCTGATGCAACATTGCACATTTTTAGTGGTGACATTGGTGATGCTCAAGAGGTTGCTCCTCTAGCAGTTGTACCCATCAAGAGTTCCTTAAATTTCAGTATTTTGGGATCAACAGTTTTGCCAAGTGTTATTTCAGGAAAAACCACGAAAAGTATTCCTCGTAATCGAGTCTTCACTGTTCGCTGGAGCGGTACTCGATATCTACCTGGAGTTGATGGAGTTATATCGTTATCCCACACGGGAGCTACAAAAAAGTATCGTTACGGCCAGATGCAGTTTAAAGCGGTCAAGGCAGCAACTATGGGGTATCGAATTGAAGTAACAAATTCTGTGCGCTTATCTGATGAATATTTGTGGGGAATAAGTGAAGTTCCGTCTTCATGGCCGGAGGCTGCACTCCAAGCGCAAGCTATTGCTTCTAGAACGTATGCAATGAGTAAAGCAGGAATCTATCGATCATCGTGTGATTGTGATCTTTATAATGAAATTTCTGATCAAACATTTTTGGGGTATGCAAAGGAAACAGAAAAGGGTTGGGGAAAGTTCTGGAAAGCAGCGGTTACTAATACTGTCGGTTTAACTATTACTCAGGCAGGCAAACCAATCTCGGCATATTTCGGTAGCTCATCAGGGGGATTAACCGAGACCTCTGGAAACGCATGGGGCACACAGAAGAGCTTCACGCACTCTGTTGCAGATCTTTCTAGCCTGGATCCAGTGTTGAATCCACGCTTCTATCAGTGGGAACGCACAGTTACGCAAGGTGCTGTTGCAGCAGCATTTGCGCTACCTGATGTTGTTTCCTTAGTCGTGGTTATGAAAAATACAACTGGAACAGTTGCAACGATAAAAGCCACATCGAGTGCGGGAGTTCAGAAGAGTTTACGTGGTGAAACTTTTAGAAGTCGAACTAAAATTCCATCTTCCTACTTTGATTTAGTTGGCATGCAATATGCTGTTGAGCCCACCCCAAGTCCCAGTCCGTAACACAACTTCAAGGCACCCATCTAGAGAATTACGTCGGAACAACAGGTTGCTTGCACCAGAAAGAGTTCCGGCTTTAACAATCTCGCCATCAGGAAGTCTGACCTTCGCAGCGGAAGTTATATAGGTTCCAGCTTCGATTACACAATTATCGCCGAGGGAAATACCAAGACCTGAATTCGCACCTAGTAGACACTTTTCACCGATTGAAATAACTTCTTTTCCGCCACCACTTAAAGTTCCCATAATCGATGCACCACCACCGACATCAGAGCCATCACCAACCACTACTCCGGCAGAGATTCGGCCTTCGACCATAGAAGTTCCTAAAGTTCCAGCATTGAAGTTTACAAAACCTTCGTGCATAACTGTTGTTCCAGATGCAAGGTGTGCACCTAAACGAACACGATCTGCATCTGCAATTCGCACTCCGCTAGGAACCACGTAATCGACCATTCGAGGGAATTTATCGACACCGTAAACACTGACATGTCCATGCGCGGCTTTTAAACGGGCGCGAGTAATTTCAAAACCATCAACAGCGCATGGACCAACCGATGTCCACACAACATTGCTGAGTAATCCAAAAATTCCATCAAGTGCAACCCCGTGAGGCTTTACAAGTCGATGTGATAACAAATGTAAACGCAAATAAGCATCAGCTGCATCTACAGGAGGCTTTGTAGTGTCAATCTCGAGACTAATTAATTCGCGACTAACCCCACGTGCAACATCGGCACCAACAAGTGCATTTAATTCTGCCGGAGCAGAACCTGACAGCGCCAACAGAGATGGAGATGGGAACCAAACATCCAAGGTGGTCCCGTTGGAGATCGTTGCGATTCCATGGCCAGATGCAATAGTCGTCATGTCCTAAGCCTAGCCTCTATTGTTAGCAGTATGCGTATTGCCGTGTTCTGCTCATCATCCCCAACGATTGATAACAAGTATGTAGAACTTGCCTACGAACTTGGGCAGGGAATTGCAGGATCTTCCAACGAATTAGTTACTGGTGGCGGTCATATTTCAATGATGGGCGCCGTCTCAAGGGGTGCTCGCGACAAGGGTGGCAAGACTGTCGGTGTTATTCCACAGGCACTTGTGGACATTGAATTTGCAGATCATGACAACGACGAACTTCATGTTGTTGAAACTATGGGTCAACGCAAGCAGATGATTACAGATATTTCAGATGCATTCATCACTTTGCCAGGTGGCGCTGGAACTCTTGAAGAGTTTTTCGAAATTTGGGTGGGTCACTACTTAAAATTTCACACCAAGCCCGTTGTTATTTTGGACCCATTTGGCGTTTATGCACCTTTGCAGCACTTAATCCTTCATCTTGAGGAAGAAAAATTTATCAAGCCGGGGATGCGCGACATTGTGCAATGGACTACAAATGTTGATGACGCACTGAAAGCATGTGGCGCGTGAGAAGTAATCACATCGCAATGAGCCTTGTTATTCAAGCACCGGTTGAAAAAGTGTGGGCAGCTCTTGCTGATTGGGAATCACAAGGTGAGTGGATGTTGCAAACCACAGTTGAAGTTACATCAGAGATTCGTGAAGGAGTTGGCACAACAATTGCTGCATTTACGGGGATCGGCAAATTTGGGGTAATGGACCACATGGTTGTTACTTCATGGCAACCACCGTATATCTGCGATGTTGTGCACACCGGAAAGATCATCAAAGGAACAGGCCGTTTTCAACTAAGTGCAATCGATGAAAATACAACTCGATTTGATTGGTCCGAAGAGATTCTGACTCCACGAGTGATATTCCTTCTTATTGCACCTGGTTTGTACGCTGGGGTCAGGATTTCACTTGCCAAACTAAGTCGCCATTTGCGCGATAGAAAGTAATCCAAACGAAGTAAACTAGGTCAATGGGCAAGCAATCGCAGACACTGGCAGATGCCCTTGCCTCCTTGCCGGATGAAGAACGCATCATCTTGACGATGCACTATCTCAAATCAATGTCAGCGGCTCAGATTGCGGCGATGCTGGGGGTTCCAGAGCGCTCGGTGGATTCGATCATCAAGCAAGGTAAGGCCAGATTGAGCGCAATAGTCGGGATTTAAGCCCTCACCCCGATTTCGCACAACAGAGCATTGTGCGAGATACTTACCCCCTTGCAATAAATCAGTAATTCAACCGATTAGAGGAGTCCCCACATGGCAGCCATGAAACCCCGCACTGGTGATGGTCCAATGGAGGTTACAAAGGAAGCTCGCTCATTGGTTATGCGAATCCCTCTAGAAGGCGGCGGCCGATTGGTCGTTGAGATGAACGCTGAAGAAGCAAACAATCTCAGTGCCGCGTTACACGCCGCAGTCGCACTTGTGAAGAAGTAATTCCTATTCCGAGGCACTAGCCTTACCAATCATGTCAGCACTACCAATTGCCTCCTCGCTAGATATTAAAGCGGCTACGTCGGCTAACTCAATTGCAATCGGATATGTGAAGAATTCTGATGATGTATTTGAATGTGTAGGCCCACTGGTTTCAGAGATCGAGAAATTCTTTGGATTAAATCTTGTAGACGAGCTGGCTTTCTTCGCTCCGACCGCTAAAGCTGGAGAAATTTTTGAGATTCCAGTTAGTGCCACTGATTGTCCTACCGACCGAATCTTTTTAGTTGCAGTTGGGGATCAGAGTAATACAGCGCTTCGAGCAGCTGGCGCATCAGTTGGCCGCAAAGTTCGTGGAAAAAACTTGACTGTTTATTCTGCATGCGCAGTTAAAGAAGTAAAAGCACATGCTATTTCAATGGCACTTGGTGCGTGGGTATGGAATCTAAAGACTGATAAGAAAAAAGAAGAACCAACATTGTTAGTGGCAAGCAATAATAAAAAGCTGGTAGACGATGCAGCAGCAATAGCACAAGCAATGTGCCGCGCTCGCGATTTGGTTCACACTCCTGCAAATATCAAAACTCCAGCATGGATGGGCAAACAGGCCGAAACTTTTGCAAAGGGAACAACCCTGAAAGTTAGAATTCTTTCAGGGACAGAGCTAAAGGAATTTGGTGGATTGCGCGCAGTTGGTGGATCATCACCAAAGCCGGGCCCACGCATGATTCAAGTCTCGTATCAGCCGAAATCTAGTAAGAAATCAGTTAATGCATTGCCCCATGTTGTCTTGGTTGGCAAGGGCATAACCTTTGATACAGGCGGCATTTCATTAAAGCGTCCCTATGACACCATGATGGCGATGAAGAGCGACATGGCAGGAGCTGCTGCAATTCTCGGTACGTTAACCGCTCTTGAGCACTTACAACCAAATGTTCGAGTAACTGCATTGATGATGATGGCTGAAAACGCTATCTCTGGCACTGCGCA
>Ga0208088_1000166_pt1 | contig 10828 bp, 14 predicted proteins | sample LakMenEpi02Apr12_FD_150661 | JGI IMG/M metagenome (GOLD analysis project Ga0208088, IMG submission 150661) | Freshwater microbial communities from Lake Mendota, WI - 02APR2012 deep hole epilimnion (SPAdes) | ecosystem: Environmental > Aquatic > Freshwater > Lake > Epilimnion/Euphotic zone ...
GGATCACCTCTTTCATAAGCATCGAGAAAATTATTTAAAGCCCTGTGAGAAAAGAAGTGACCCCTAGTTAACCAAGAATGAACCTTTTCACCAGTAAGTTTTTCGATTCTTTCAATAATAGCAGGAGTAATAAGTTCAGTACCAAATTGTTTTACAAGATAATTATAATCAATTGTGCCAGTCACTTCCCATGGGGTACATACAGCTTGAGTAGTATCTGCCATTTATCTATATATGTGTATTTAATATATTATAACTATATAGATATATCATGATATAAATAAATCAATTTTTTTACTACTTAATATTATGAGTAGTTTCCTTTCTAGCTGTATCTAAGAATGTTTTTAATTCTTGACCACCGGTACCCTTTACCGATTCCGGATTCATTTTTGTAACATACTTATATGCAATTTCGAAATGAATATGTCTAAATTTGGACAATTCAACAATACATTTCTTATATGCTTTTTTTAGATCTGAATCATCTATAGTTTCATCAGAAAAATTATCTTCTAATCCTTTAGTATATTGATCTTTAAATGACGAATATGTTATGAATTTCTTTTTCATAATAAATTCATATATGTTACATTCTTTCATTTCTAATTCTAATTTATTTAAAATATTAGCATGATCGTTTGGCATATATTCTCTCATCTCCTTAAAAAATGGAGAATCATGATAGACCCCTAAAACAATATCAAATAATTGGATAAGGGAACTTTGTGCAGCAGATCCACCTTTGTATCTTGTAGGTTCATTAGAAACACCTTCAAAAATAAGACCATCATCATACCATCCAGCAAGATAAGGTCTAAGAACATTGTAAAAAACTTCAGGTTTACAACCAGTAAACATTTTATTCATTGTAATATTAATTTTTTGAATAATTAGATATAATTCATTTAAAATGTGAATTAAAGATGCAGTATCTTTAGATAAGACAAGTAAAGGAACAGTTAACAATTTATCAAATATATCTTTGCCAATATCTTCTATTTCTGTCATAATAAGAAAGAAATATTTCTCGTCAGGAGTACCGGTAAAAGATGTTATTTGTTCTAAATTTTCAACTATTTTTGGTCCAGATGAATCTATTTTTTTGAAATTCCAAAGGTCTAATCCAGCATGTGTACAAATAGGAGAAATACCAAGAATATTAGAGACATGCCAAAGAGGCATTGCAATCTGTTTGGGTAAAATTTTTAAATTTGTATGTTTTAAGAAAGAACTAGTTATCATAGACAGTAAAATATAAGCTCTTCTCAATTCTCTAATTGAAGTAATAGTTGTATAATCTACTTCTTTTATAGAATAAACAGCTGAAACAATAGATCCAGTTGTATTTAATTCCACAAGATTTGTACCAATATTTTCCCATTCAGAAAAGTTATCTCCAAGTTTTTCTAATGGATTATCAACTGGAAAAAACCCTATATCTATAATAGAATTCATTTCTATATATAATAAATAGCAATTGTATTGTATTGTATTGTATTATATTTTATATATTATTTAATAAGTATGAATTTCAATATTTTTGATTAATTATTTAATCATAAATTTCAAATATAGGGGCTGTTTAATTTAGACTCTTCAATCTTTTTCACTAGTGAAAAAGATTTAAAGTTCCAAATTAAATAGTAAAATAATAGTTATTTGGATATGAATTTACTGACAATTGAATTTGTGTTAATGAATTAGATGATTTAGTAATAACTTATTGATTAACATATATTAATGGAGCATATATTGTTTTATCATTTTTTTTATAAAAAAAATTGATTTTTAATCCAATTAATTGTTCTAATAGAACAATAAAATTAATATATACATAATACCATAAATAATGTCAATTGCAGTTGTTGAAGTTCCGGGATTATATTTTACACCAAATGTTCTATCTAAAGAAGATGAAAAATTAATTAAAAATAAATATAAGGAATATGAAGAAAAAAAACAAAATATATGTAATCAAATACATACAGCCATCGAATTTGGTTGGAGATTTATACCAGTTAAAGTAAAAACAAAAGATGATTATATTGGGGGATTACCTGATTGGCTATTAAATATTTGGGAAAAATGTTTAAAAAATGGAAATCTTCCTGAGTTTATAAAAAAAGAGATACCAAATCATGTTTTAATTAATAAATATCCGATTGGTGATGGTTGTCGTGATCATACAGATGAATTAAAATTTTGGAATAATTGGATTCTTGGTATTTCTGTTGGGTCTGGCTGTACTGTTGAATTTATATTAGGTGATAAAAAAATAAGAGTATGGATGCCACCTTTATCTATGTATATTTTGACAGAAGATGCGCGTTATAAATGGACTCATGGAATTACATATAATAATTCTGATAGTGTATATGGTGATATAATACCTAGAGATGAGAGAATATCTATAACTTTTAGAAAAATACACGAAGATTATTTAACTAATGAAGTTATTAAAAGTGTTAATTTATAAAAAAAATTGAAAAATCTAAATTAAATAGTTTCTATATTAATATTTTATATATTAATATATACAAATGGATGATATAATACTTGACAATACACGAAAATTTTTACATGATAATGTAGGAACATATTATGAAGTTATAATAAAGGATAATAATTCTACATTTAAGGTAGTGATAAATACAAAAATGTTACAAGAAAGGGGATTGTCTGATAATGCGCGTTGTTATACAAACAATTCAATACCTAAATTATATCCAGAAGAAACAATAAAATATATATTTACAGAATTATGCAAAGAGAGAAAAATGGAGGATATGCATATTTTTATAGCAATTGGTGACTTTCCAGTAATAATGAAAGATAAAACTATGCATCCAATGTTTGATAGATATCAACGAAAATATGAAAATTTATATCCTGAAATGAAAAAAATCTTTTCAAGATCTAAGATACCAAGTTTACATGATGATTTACTTTTACCAACTAGAGATTATATATCCTTATTATCTTCAAGTTTATATATAAATGCAATAGCAGGTAAAACAGATGAAATATTTTCTAATACAAATGAAGATTGGAAATTAAAGAAACCAATGGCAATATTTAGGGGAAGTTTAACAGGTAATGATCAAAAAATTACAAATACAAGAATGCAATCACGTATATTATCTTTGAAATATCCCTCATATTTGGATTCAAAAATAACAGAAACCTTCAAATATTATATGTTTGAACCTGGTATTGGTGCAATTCATACTAAAATAGATGATACAATATTATATAATAATGAGCTTCCGATTGATTCAAAAAAAAATACTTTGTTCTTTGAAGAACAGATAAAATATAAATATATATTACATATTGATGGTTTTACTGCAGCTTGGAGATTATCAAAATATATGTTATCATATTCTGTTATTTTAAAGGTTGATTCGCCATGGGTTGAACATTTTTACAATGATTTAAAACCATGGATACATTATATTCCAATTAAATCTGATTTATCGGATTTAATCCAGAGAATAGAATGGTGTAGAGAAAATGATAATATTTGTGAAACTATTGCAAAAAATGCATTTCAATATGTAGTTGAAAATATTACAAAAGAAAAAATGCTGGATTACATGGAAAATGTAATAAAAAATGGAAAAGATAATTTCGATTGTTATGAACCTAAATTTGAAGAACCGTCATTTGATATAAAATTAAAAGATATACATATTAGTGAAATTAAAGACCTTGATTTTTCTGATGTAAAATATAAAATGGAATATCTTGTACCTTTAAATGAAGAAGAACAATTATCATATGAATCCCTATATGAAGAAATAATTGCTGATAGAAATCCGATATTTAATATCATTAAAATACATGCATTAATGAAAGAAATAGATAATAGAAATGCATTATCTGATAGTAAAATAGAGGAAACTAGAGAATATATTAGAAATTTATCTATATATGCAAGTAATATATACAAAGGAAAAATAATAAAGGCATTATTAAAACCTAAATTAAAATTAACACTTAATAATTGTTTAAATAATTTAATAGACATATCGGATACAGTTAAAATTAAATTTACATTTTATCCAGAAGATGGTAAAAAAATATATAAATTAATAGAATCATTTGTTAAAAATACAGGAAATATTAGCACTATATATACAATAAATTCATTTGTTGAAAAGGAAATAAACGATTTTATATGGAATTATCCAATTAAAGCGATAAATATAAATAATGATTATGAAAGAGTTGAAAATACAAATTTAAAAAATCTTATTAACAGTATTATATTTAAATATAATTTTAGTCATATTACAATATTATTTGAAGATGAATTTGATGAAAAATTAAAAAAAATTGATAATAACAAATATAATTATTATGGTATTACTACAAATCAATTCTGTGAAATAAAACATAATTTTCCTTCCTAAAAATTGAATCATTATTATCCAAACATATTTATTTATATTATAAATAAAAAATATAACAATATAAATAATGTGTGATGCAAACCAAGTATTAGTAATATTCGGGTGTATATTTATAGGATATTTCACATTACATCTAATAATTGAAGATATTATGTTTGCAATTAAATATTGTAGAAAAATAAATAATTCAGGTGAATTAACTGTACAAGAACAAAAAACTGTTACAATTATAATTCTTAAATTATTTGAAACAGTATCAATCGCGGTAACAGGATATTATGATTGCTTTAAAACATGTTGGACTACATCATTGGATTGTATGAAATTTATATTGGAAAAATACATAGATTTTTTACAAGAATTATGCAAATATTTATTAATATGGCCAACAAATATAATTTTAAGCACAGCATCTGTTATAATTGTTGGTATTATTCCTATTATACTTTATGTTATAGAATATAAAATTTAATAGTCTTTTTATAAAAAATTGATATTTAAAAGATTTAATTATTATTTCATAATATAAATATGAAATGATATTTGTAGTTTTCAATTCAAAATATAATAAATTAAATGACTATTCGGATAGTTTATTTGTGTTAAATAATAAATATGACTATGAAGATATTAAAATATTTGATTATAAGAAAATGAATGGAATAAATATTGAGGAATATAATATTTATATTACGGAAATAAATAAAAATAGAGAAAAAGTAATCAAAGAATTTAAATATTTTATGAAAGGAGGTTATTCATATTTTAGTTAGAATAATTTTTTTATAACATCAAAAGCTGTTATTTTGCTCATTTTATCAAAATAATTATCAACAGATTTTGTAGCATTATTTATAGTTTCAGATATAGATGATACTACTTGATTTTTTTCAGGTTCTAATATAAAGGAATATTCAATATGCTCTTTTTTATTAATCAATTTTGTTATACTTGATAAAACTCCAGTATGAACACATATTATAATTTTTGCTTTTTCTGTACCATATTTTATAAATTTAATATCATGTTTTACATTTTTTTTATTATTGTCATTATAATTTTCAAAAATAGATTTATAATTTAATCTACCATATGAAAGAATTGGAAAATCATTGTCAACAATTTTTTTTGTATATTGTCTTCCTTCAAAATTAAAATTTATTTCAATGCCATTTTCAAATGATGTTGTTTTATAATTAGATATTTTTAGCATTATTATATATTTATAATTAATTATTTGTTATTGATATTATAAATAGCAATAATTATTATATTCAAATTTTTAAATGTTAAACCACTTAAAAAATAAAACAATATATATTATTAGTAAATTATATGGAAAAAAATAAGAAGGTTTATAAAAATACAAAAAAAATGGAAGAAAATGAAACATCTGAAGTATCTGCTAATATAAAAATAAGAGGTAGACCTAAAAAAGAGAATACTGAAGAGATTGAAACAACTAAACAATTAAAATCTGTTAAAAAGATAGAACCTGTTAAAAAAGCAGAATCTGTTAAAAAGATAGAATCTGTTAAAAAAGCAGAATCTGTTAAAAAAGCAGAATCTGTTAAAAAGATAGAATCTGTTAAAAAAGCAGAATCTGTTAAAAAAGCAGAATCTGTTAAAAAAGCAGAACCTGTTAAAAAAGCAGAACCTGTTAAAAAAGCAGGAAGACCTAAAAAAAAATTAGAAGAGGTTTCCGAAGATCCTGAAAATAATACTGATATTGAACAGGAAAATAAAGAGGAAAGTGAAGAAGATGAAGAAGAGGAAGAAGAGGATCAAGAAAAATATATAGATTATAATAATAGAAGAAATGTAGAAGAGGAACCACAATATTATATTGTAGAAAATGATGAGGATGAAAATTATGATTATGAAGCAAGACGAAAAAAGGCAGAAGAAAGTAAAGCAGCAAGAATTTTAATATACAAATATCATAAGGGTGAAATAGCAGAATATATTTCTAATCTTATTAGAAATTCATATAAAAAAGATGATCCTCATCAGCAATCATTTTGGTCTACAAGTATAAATGAAATATGTTTTATTATAAAAAAAAATATATGGGTTGAAGATAAAGAGGGAAAAATGTTATGTCAACTTGTAGTTAATCCATTATTAGAAGAGGTATATGATATAGTAAGTGATTTTGAACCAATAAGATTAAATTTAACGGATGAATCAACATATGAAGCATCTATTGGAAGAAGATTTTTAATAGATATTAAAAATGGTATAATTAGAAAAGAAATTTTAAAAATAGTTTCAAGAATATTTTTAATGCCCCCTATTAACTATATGGAAGCAATGAGAATAAAAGCAGAAAGAGAAAGAGAAGAAACATTAGAAGCATTACAAGCACAAAAAGCTAAATTATATAAACAAAAGAAGGGTGGAAGAAAATAAATTTTAATCCCATAATTCATTTAATATTTTTATTAAATGTGACCGATATCCATCAGGATCCAAATGTCCTGATTTTATATCTTCATTTGATGTCATGATCATTTTAAAGATTGAATCCATTACTATATTATCAGCATTTATACCACCAATATAACTATAATTATCATGTTTTGAAATATCATCTTTTTCTATTCTTGAAAAAGGATGTGTTAATTCAAAAATTTTGATATTAGTCAATGGTTCATTTGTAGTTAACATATATATTACACAATCTTTTTTATATTTCTTAAACAACTTAAGTATATAATCTCCATATTTAAGTACACTAAATGGAATTGTATCAAATTGTTCTGGCCAGTTATCAGCCATTATTTATTATTGAATTTATTATAAAGATTAATAATGAGGTACATATAACAATTAATATTCAATTTTTTGAGGAATTATTTTTTTTCTACTTTCAAAATTTCTAGATTTATTAAATTCACCTTTTTTATTTATAGGTGGACCTTTTGCAATTCTTATTGTCTCTTTTCTTTTTGTTTTTTGTTCTTTTTTAGAATCCATATTTTAATATGTATTATTTCTATTTATATGGTTCAAATATTTAATAAATTCAATTTTTATTCACCATAATTATTAATATAAGAATTAATATTTTCTATTAATTCATCTGGACAGGTTCCATCTATTTTAACTCCTATTGTTTTTATATCATCGACAGTAAATTTATATGATGGTAAAAATTTAGGATTTATTAGCAAAGTATCCATTATTAAATCCCATTCTTCACCAGAATATCTTAATTTTGCAAAATCCCTAAATTTTTCTGCTATTAATTTATCTTCATTTAAAATGGAAGCTATATATTTTTCAACACATTTTTCAATACCTTCAGTTAAATATTGTGCTGGATAATTTCCTTTTTTAATAATATTAATTATATTATCATAATTTACTGTATAATTCATTTGTGAAAATTTAACATCTTCATTACAATATAATTCATCTGCAAGTAAACCAATTAAAAATGATAATCTTAAAGCTTTATATGGAATGTAAACTTTAATTTTATTATTAATTTCTACATTTTTTCTTTTATATTTTAACATAAAATATAATATTTCTAAAGTATCCACATTATTACAGGAATCTACGTGTAGTATTATTTTTAAATTTCTTTTCATATTTATATATTTAAATAACTCCATTATATCACTATTTATTCTAAATATATATAATATATTATTATCAGAATATAATATTGCTGATAATATATTATCATTAAAAATAGTATAATCTTTAATAGGAGAATCTGGAGGACATGATATTTCTCCTATTATTGATGGAGATGGATCATAATCAACTATTATTGTAGGAGAAGGAGGATAATATTTCGGTGTATTTAAAGATTTATTTTTTTTTGATAATATATTTCCCATTATTAATATTTTTACTGGTAAATTGATTTTATGCATTTAAAACATATAAAATCAATTTTTGTGTCTAAAATATCAAAAAAATAATATAATATAAATTATAACTAATCTAATAAAAATGACAACTTTATTAATGAAAACAATCACTTCAGGTTGTGCATTAACAGATACATCTTCATTTGATACATCTGTTAATACCTTTTTAGCAACTATAACTCCAAGTAATTTAATTAATATAAAATATAAAATAATAAAGGGAGGGTCTGGAGATTATTATTACTGTTTTGTTACCTATACACAATAAATTTATTTAATTATTTTTATCAAGTCCTATAATATTTTTATTATTTTTTTCAATACATTATAACATTTTAATTGTTCTATTTTATTTGTTTTCATATTAAAAAAATCACATTTTGAAGGATTATTTAAGATATTATATTTTAATTTATCAAATTCTTCAAATCCTAATGATAATACTTCATTTAAACCATTTTTTGGTATTTCAGTTGGTATGTCTCTCTCTTTGATAAAATTAATTATATCAATATTATCTTTTAATATATATTTTTTATATTTTTTATTTCCACATTCAGATAAAAATTCTAAAAATTTTCCCAATATTGATATATCAAATATATATGTATATGAATCTAAATTATATTTAATTATTTCATAACAATTAATATTTTTGATATATTCTTCTATTTTATCAACATAACATTTTTTAACTTTAATATTAAAAATTTCTTCTATTATTTCTCTAATTAATCCTCTTAAAATAGTTTCATTTGGTTCTATATTACCTCCTACAATATTTAATACATGAATATATGTATTATTATGTTTACGTTGTTCTTTGCTACATAATATTCTTATTTTATTATCATTTAAATATCCTAGAAAAACAGCTCCAGCATTATATGTTCCAAAATTTGCAAATTTATATTTAGATATAACATTGTTAATATTTTTATCTTCATATTTTATTGTTGATTTTAATATAGATAATATTTGTTTACATTTATTTTTATAAATTAAATAATTATTTTTCATTATAAAATCCATTTATAAATTTATTTCTTCTATTAATTTTATATAGTATGATAAGTAATGTACGTTTGTCTTTATTTATTATTATATTTTTTATTATAATTTATATAATAGACCCAATTTTTTTAAATAATAACGAAGATCCTAAAATAAATTTAATAAAAGATAATAAAGATAATAAAGATAATAAAGATAATAAAGATAATAAAGATAATAAGGATAATAAGGATAATAAGGATAATAAGGATAATAAAGATAATAAAAGTAATAAGAATAAAAAAAATAAAAAAAGTGTACGATTTGGTACTAATACATATTATTATTATCGATCTGATGAACCAAATTATTGGTTTTAATATTTTTTTATTTTAATAAAAAAGTATTAAAAGTCCAAATTAAATTATTAAAAATTGAATATTTATCAGATAAATATATATAATAAAAAATATTCTATTATATATGAAAAATATGATAACAGAACCAATTGAAGAACCAATATTAGGTATTTCCTATCAATATGATTATTATGATAATAATATTACAAAAGAAAAAAGAGTATTTACAGATGGTTTATTAACTGGAATATTTAGATATGATTATTTATCTAATTTGTTGGAAACAGCAGAATTAAATATGACAGATAACCAGTCATATAAAAAAACATCTTATTATTTATCATGTAAAAAAAAAGAGGATGTTTTTTTTGATAAATCAGAAATTATAGAAAGACAAATAGGATATTATAATAATGAAGATAATAGTTTAAATTATGATACATGTACAGAGGAAAATAAAGAATATATTATGTGGTATCCAAATAAAAATATAATGGCCATATCTAAATATAATGATAAAACAAATTTATACGAAACTGTAAATTTTGATAAAGATGGTAAATTAAAAAACGAAATTATATCAAAAAATGTAAAAAATAAACATATCTCAATAAAAACAACAGAATATCATGATAATGGTGCTATCAAGAAAATTATTTATCTTGATGATAAAATAGCAAATATTAAATATATCATAGAATTTTTAGATAATGGAACAAAACTAATAGAAGATATATATTGTGATGATAAATTAGATGGAAAATGTATAAAATGGAATAATAATGGTTTAATTGATATAGAAATGGAATTTAGTTATGGAATTCCTATAGGTATTTGGAAATTTCATAATTTACTTCCTGATAATATTTCCATTTTAGAATGGAAAAATGGAAAAATAATATCAACAACGAATTTTCCGATAGAAAAAGATTCATTGGATGATAATAAAAATACAAATTTATTAAATAATAAAGAAATAGAAATAATTTAATTAATTTATTTATTTTTAACCACATTATTTTTCTTTTTTAATATAATTTCTATTGTCTCATTTTTTTTATATATAATATCTTTATCTACTTTATTATCTACTTTATTATCTACTTTATTATCTACTTTATTATCTACTTTATTATCTACTTTATTATCTACTTTATTATCTACTTTATTA
>Ga0208088_1000169_pt1 | contig 10791 bp, 7 predicted proteins | sample LakMenEpi02Apr12_FD_150661 | JGI IMG/M metagenome (GOLD analysis project Ga0208088, IMG submission 150661) | Freshwater microbial communities from Lake Mendota, WI - 02APR2012 deep hole epilimnion (SPAdes) | ecosystem: Environmental > Aquatic > Freshwater > Lake > Epilimnion/Euphotic zone ...
AAACTCATATTCACATCCATAGATGTTATAATATTCATGGCATCTATATTCATACTACCAGAGTCCATACTACTCCCATAAAAATTTGACATTGGACGTTGTCCATTAAACATTTTTATTTTATTTTGTGGTGGTAACAGTGGAAATTTTTTATTATGTGATAATTTTTCTATATCATTTTTATTAATATTTATATATAAGTCATTAATTTTGTCTATTAATATATTTATATCAAACGAATCGTCATTTACAAATTGTAAACATACATTTTTTACAGTTAAAGATGGTACTGTTTTATTATCACATATTAATTCTTTTTGATTATCTGTAAGTTTAATATCATAATAATGTTCAATCATTTGTACTATTTCAATTTTACCAACATAATCTATTTTTATTAATTTTAATCTTCCATCTCTATATATTGCAGGATCTAATTTTGATATATCATTTGTTGTTGCTATTATAACCAATTCATTTTGATCAATATTACCATCAAGCATACTCAATAAAATTCCAACATTAAATTCATCAATTGTGTCATTTTTAATTATTTGTGTATCATTATTATCTTTTTTGTCATTTCCATTATTAATAACTATTGTGGGATTAAAAACATTATTATCTTTACTATCATTATCACTCTCAAAATCACTATCATGATTATTTTCAATAATTTTATCATTTTTATCCTTCTTGATTTTTTTTATCATTTTTTGTTCTTTTCTTCCTGAATCCAACTCATCGAGAAGAATTATTGTCTCATTTGTATTAAAATATGTATCATTATATTTTCTAATATACAATATATTTTCCAATTCATAATTTGTTTGAATTCTAGAAATAGGTACATAAACTGGAGTACGATTAAGACTTCTAGAAATAGCACTAGCGATAGCGGTTTTACCAGATCCTGGTAAGCCGTGAAGTAAATAACCTATTTTTCTTTTAATACCATGTTTTACATAATAATCTGTATTACTTGTAAATTTTTTCAAATCTTTCAATATATTTTCTTTTTCGCTAAAAAATAGATTATCAAATGATTGATATTTATCGAGATCATAACAACCATATTGAGGAATTTTGTCAGATCCATTATATACATAAATTTTATCTTTTTTTAATTCAAATAAAGATTCATAATCTCTGGTAATTTTTATAACAAAATTTTTTAATTCATATAATGATAATTTATCTGATTTAATTATAAGATATGTTTCTGTTGTTTCTCTTGTATAATTAGAATTTAATAATTCAGTTTTTATATCTAAAAATATATTATCTGCTATTTCAATTGATTCCATATTTTCTTCTTTTTGTATTGTAGGAATATTGATATTATTAATTGAATCAATTTGTCTATTAGAAGATATAGGTTGTACATTTTGTCCACTGTTTTTTTCAGGAAAAGGTGCAAATACTATTTTTTCATTAATTCTATTATTTAATTTTGTATTACCTATACCAGAATTCATACCCATTCCACTAAAAATAAGTTGTCTCTTTTTTAACATTTCACTATAATTTATCATCTTTGCTATTTTTAATTTATTATTTTTTAACATAGTAACATTATTTAAATACCATATGATTGGTAAAGCTTCTGTAGATATATTATCACCTACTCCGTTATAATCCATAGTTTTTTGATACATTGTTATATAAATTTTATTATAAGTATCTAATTTGAACAAAATATAGTGATTTGTATAATGTGATAATTGTTTGTATATGAAACTAAAAATATTATATATTCCTGTTTTTAAATCTTGTATAAATGTTTGAAATATTGTAGCAAAAAGAGTGCTTATAATTGGTGCCATTGTCATTAATATTATATTATTAATACCTGCATTTTGATTATCATACATATTAGGAATATTTTGAAAACCGAAATAATTTGTATTATTAGCAGATTGATTCATTAAAATTATATATTTAATAATAAACTATACAACATTTTAGATTAAATATAAAAAAATCAATTTTTTTAAAAGAGAGCATCATCTATAATTTTTTTATTCTTTTTATATTCATCATATATTGAATATAATTCAGCAATATATTTTATAGTTATGCTAATATTCATTGAAGCAAATATTAAATCTTCTGTTTTTATTATACTAGATTGTATCTGTGATATTCCAATTATTATAATTAATAATCTTGTTAATAATGGAAATGTATCTCTTAATAGAAGTATGGTATTTGCAAATATATTATAATCATTTTTTAACTTTTCTCTTTTTTCATAAATACTTTCTGATATTATTTTATTATCTAATATATCACCAAACTTCATTTTTATATCCTTATCATTTTTAATATTTTCATTATGTATTGCAAATTTTTTAACATAAAAATAATTTGATATTAGCATTAATATTAAACATGATATAACTAACAAAAATATTAATTTATAATTAATTTTTAATATATTATATACAAAATAACCAACATATACAATTATTAAAGGAGTATCTATTAATAATTTATCTATTATATTTTCTGTAGTATTTATAGTTTCAGATATTATATAAAAAGATCCTTTATCATTATTATTAATATTTGTATTAACTGAATATTTCCTGTAAATTTCATCATATTGATTTCTAATTTTTCTATTTATTTGTTGAGTTAAAAATTGCTTTACTATTCTATATGATAATTCAAATAAAATTATTAACATAATTATTTTTGATATATTATATACATTTTCATTATAACTATTTTGGGTATCTTTTAATCTTATAATAAAATCTGATATATTTTTATAAAGAGATAAATTGAGAAAGAAAATAGAATTTATTAATATTAATAATATTATTACAGTATAATCAGAAAGTATTGTTAATAGCAAGTTTAATATCATATGGTATTATTGTAATATTAATAAATTGATAAATAAATACAATAATTTAAATTCAATTTTTATTAGATTCTAAATTAAATAATAAGATAGTAATTTCATTATAATTATTCTTTATAATACATAATCCAACATGCAATAAAATTTGAATAGCATATAAAGATTTTACATATATCTTTTTTTCTTCTAGATTAATATTAGTTATTATAAAATTAGAAATATTATTACCATTAAACATACTATATTTATGACCAATATTAAATAGTGATAAATTTGTTATTTGCAATATATTTAATACAAAATTAATAAGATATATTGGTTCATAATATTTTGTTGATATAATAGCATTTTTTGTTATTTCTTTTTTTTTTTCAGTAAAAAATATATTTATTGATCCACTTTCACCTGAAATAATTGTGCTAAATGTTTTATATTTTTTAGAAATAGAACCTATTTTTGCACAACATGATCCTTCATTATCAAAAATAACAATATCATCTTTATCACATAATTTGCCACATTCCATTTGTCCAGCAACAACTGTTCCAGTATCTGGAATAAAATATGTATCTAATATTTTAAAATATGGAGTCAATAAATTATTATCATATTCTATTTTTTTAATATTTTTTATTGAATTGTAAATTTTTTTAATACCCATATTCTCATCTAATATAGTTGATGTTAAAATTATTTCTCCATTATAATTATATATTTTTTTTATATTTTTAATAATTTCTTCATTATCTTCTTTTATATCTAATAAATCTATTTTATTTAAAATTAGTATTACAGGTATTTTTTTAAATTCATAATACAATAGTAAAAAAATTATAAATTCTTTATCTTTAAGAATATCAGAACAATCTAATACTAAATAAACTGCATCTGCTGTTATTGCAGATATTGCATATAAAATTGTTCTATTATATTTAAAATTACCAGGAATATCATATATATTTATAACTTTATCAGAAACTTTAACTATATCCTCCCAACTATATCCCATACCTGTTTCATAATTTATAATATTTGAATCTTTAATACCTATCATTTCTTTTTTAATACTAGATGTTTCACCTGATATCTTTTCATGTTCATGATGCAAAATTAATTTTCTAGCAAATCCTTTACCATCATCTAATTGATTATAAGTTAAAGTAGAAATAATAGATGTTTTTCCACTTCCATGTGATCCTAAAAATTTTATTTTTAATTCATATAATGTTTTTTCTTCAGGTTTTTTTTTAATTTTTGCATAATAAATATTAGAATCATCAAATACATAATATTCTTCAATATCGATTATAACATTTGCTTTAAATAAACATTCCTTATAAATTTTCACAGATATTTCTAATTCATCTCTTGATAATTTTCCAAATTCTCCATCATCATATACCCCTAATATATAATGAGCTTCATATCTATTAACAGATTCTTTACCTTCATATAATCTCCATAAGATTTGTGTAACCATTTGTTTTAATCTATATAATCCTTTTTCATCTAATCTAAGTTTATATTCTATATTACCAAGATCATCTTCTTTTATAAGTTTTTTTTCATCATTTTGAAGAAGATATTTAAATATACTCATTCCTTGTTGATAGCATAATAATATATAAAGGTATATATTTATATATACTATAGCAGATATCAATTTCAAAATTTTGAAATAATAATATAAAATAATTATAAATAATTATAAATAGTAATAATTATAAGATAATATGGAAAGAAAACCTATTGATATTATATTTGCAATAGATGAGAATGGAGGGTATGGTGTTTATAAAGATGATAAATTTTTGCTTCCATGGAATATATCTTTAGATGTAAAACATTTTAAGGATACAACAACATATCATGAAAAACCATCAAATATCAATGCTATTATAATGGGAAAAAATACATGGGAAACAGCAAATGGTAAATTAATACCAAATAGAATTAATATTGTTATAAGTAAAAGTATTTCCGATAAAAAATCGGATTGTTTAATATTTTCAACCTTAAATGATGCAATTGAAAAATTAAATGAACAGAAAGATATTGAAACTATTTTTATCATTGGTGGTATTAATTTAATATTAGAAGCATTATATCATCAAGATATTAGATATTTATATTTAACAAAAATTCATTATAATTGTAATGCAAATATTTCTACAGACTTTGATTTTATGGAAAAAGTAAAAAAAATAATATGGGTGGATAAAATTAACACCATTAATAAATCGACAGGACAATATGTAAATATCACATTTGGTAAATATGATTGTAGTAAAATAAAAGAATTTGAAATATAAGAACTATTTAATATTAAAAATTGAATAATTATATTTCTATATTCTATCTTTACTTTTCTATATATATTAATAATGAGTATTGATTATGATTATCTATTTAAAATATTAATAATTGGAGATTCAGGTGTTGGTAAATCATGCTTACTAGTAAGATTTGCGGATGATACATATACAGAATCATATATTTCTACTATTGGTGTTGATTTTAAGATCCGTAGTATTGAATTAGATAGTAAAATTATTAAATTACAAATATGGGATACTGCTGGACAAGAAAGATTTAAAACAATTACTCAAAGCTATTATAGAGGAGCACATGGTATTATAATTGTTTATGATATTACGGATAGAAATACATTTACAAATGTAGAACAATGGTTACTTGATATTGAAAGATATGCACAACCATGTGTCAATAAATTTTTAGTTGGAAATAAATGCGATATTGATATAAAAAGACAAATAGATACTGAAGATGGAAAAGAACTTGCAAACAAGTTTAATATGTCTTTTGTTGAAACATCTGCAAAAAATACTATAAATGTTACAGATATGTTTCAACAATTAGCCAGAAAAATAAAAACACGTATAACAATAGAACCAGATAAGAAAGATTATAAACTAGATAGTTTAAAAATAGATAAAAATAGTTATAATATTATTGATAAAAAAACTTGTTGTTAAATTTTATTTATTTTTGCTGTTTAATTTATAACTTTTTTATTTTAAATTTAAAAATATTAAAATAAATATTCCCTATAAAAAAATAAAAAAAAATTACTTAAACCCATATTTATCATACTTTTCAATTTCAGTCATTTCTCTAATTGGTTTTTCTGTAGTTGAATGAGAACCTGAAGATGCAACAACTCTAGATTGATGAGAACTACTACTACTACCACTACTACTACCACTACTACTACCACTACTACTACTACCACTACTACTAGTTTGTTTATCTAACTTTTGATATAATTCAAATGCTGCAGCAAATTTCATTTGCTGTTGTACTTCCTTATAAACATCTGGATTAACAACAAGTCTGCCGTCTAGTCCAATATATGGTACAGGATTATGTTGTTGAGAATGATAGAAACCGGAGGGTTGAAAAGCATACCCACCTGCTACAAAGAAAGGCCTACCAGTAGCAGCATCAATATAACTAATTAGGGGAAAACCACTAAGATTAAAAGCCATTATAGCTGATATAATTAATTTAAAATAAAATAAATGGAATGTCTATATATTTATTTTTTCAATTTTTTTTATGCAATCATTTTAACTTTAATACTCAAATGTGGATTATAATCGAGTATTTCAATATTTTCCCATTTCATATCTTCTAATTTATTTACTTTTTCTTTAAATTTAAAAGTTGGAAATTTTAAAGTCGTCCTTATTAATTGTTCTTTAACTAATGCAATATGATCATCCTGTTCATATATATGCATATCTCCCATATTTAATGTTAAAATTCCTGGTATTATTTTTTTTCCTTTAAATTTATCTGAATTATTAACTAATTCTATTATTATATATATTAACATAGCATATGAAGCAATATTAAATGGAAGACCTACTGCACTATCTACTGATCGTTGATGCATTATACAATTTAATCTATTATCTCCATCAATTTGAAAATTAATTATTAATCCATGACAAGGATATAAAACACCAAGTGGTGCCTGTGATGGTTCAAATGTTGTCATTACAATTCTTCTTGAATATGGATCAGAAATAATAGTATTTACAACATACATTAATTGATCAAATCCTTTTCCATTATAATCAGAATTCATTCCTTCATATTTACATCCTGCATGTCTTAAAGGAAATCCGTATATTGGACCCATATCACCAACTTCATAATGTGTTAAACCTTTATTATCTAGAAATTCTCTTGTTGTATTAGGCTCCCATATAGTTATCCCTTTTTTTGATAATATATTTGTATCTGTTTTACCACTTAAGAAAAACATTAATTCTTCCCATATCCATCTAGCAGGTAATTTTTTAGTAGTTAATAAAGGGAATCCGTCAGCTAAATCAAATGTCATTGATCCAGCAAATAAAGATCTTGTTATAGAATTTCTAGTTTGTCTACTATGTCCATTTTTTATAATATCAAAAAGAAGATTTAAATATTGATTTTCACCTTCATATTTTCCAAAACTACTAAACACCAAATATCTACCAATCGGATAAATAGGAAAATAATCATCTAATTTCCCATCATATGAAAATGTACAATCCTTAATTATTTTTTCAGTAGACATATCACAATAAAAATTTTTAAATAGAATTTCTTTATTAAAAATAGGTATTTCTTTACTTTGTTCCTTAGTATTATATTGTATAACATGTACTTTAGAAGTAAGAACAGAATTTAGAACAAAATCATACATATCATTAAAAACAAAAATTTTTTCAATCTTCTTTTCAAAATACATATCCAAAGCCATTTTTAATGCATTTTGAAAAGAAGATACAAAATGATTATTATCATAATCAGTTTTTACATTAGATGTTTCATATTGATTAATTATATTAAATGTTTTTTCAAATAAAGTTATATTTCTATAATATATATTTGGATCATTTATTATAACTACATTATTTTCTAATATATTTTTTATTGTTTCTTGAAGTTTTGGAGTATACATATGAGCAATTGAATTCTGCCAAAAATTGTTAACAGATAATATAAGTTCTATCATAATTATTAGTATTTTAATAATTATAGTAATTATTTCTATAAATTAATTTTTTCAACTTTTTATTGATTCAAAATAATTGTAAATATTGTTTATTTATTTTATAATATTTAAGTTTATTATGAATCCCTCCTCCATCCATATTATATATATAACTATCAATTATATTTTTAACATTATTATCAGTTTTATCTAAATTATTTAATTTAATGAATTGTGATGTTAATGAATTATCTAATATTTTAGATTGAAATTGTTGATTTATATTTATATAATTTCTATTAGCAACTTTAGTAAAATTTTGGTTAAATAAATTATTTGGATCAGATAAGTAATTAATAATTCCTATAATTATTTGTTTAAAAATCTTATTAGTAATACCTTTCATATTACGAAATAATTTAATTTGTTTTATTACATCTATTTCATTCAATTTATCTAAATAAATATTATATGCAAAATTTATAATTGTATTATAAAACGATTCAGTATTGAATTTAATTCCTATTATATCATATATAATATTATAATCAGATTCAATAATAAATTCGTCGATAGTATTATCATATCTAGATATTTGTTGTAATATAGGAATATTTCTACGTATTTTTATTTTATTTGGTATATATTGTTGTTGCATAAATAAAGCATCTGAATAAATATTAATATACGAATCCTTATTACATTTTCTTATAAATAGTGCTCCATATGAAAGAGCACTATTCAAAATAGATGATGTTATTGGTACACCATAAATTTTATTAATAAAATTATTATTATTATATATATTAAATAATTCAATATCATCAATATTAATTATTTCTATTGCATCATAATTATTATATAAAGCTTCAGTTATTATAATTTTCCAATTATTAAAAACATCATTCATTCGTTTATAATCACGAATATAGTCATGATTATTGTCATCATTATATTTTAAAGCTTCTACTGTGGAATTTGTTATAATATTATTATAATAATATTTGCAAATATTATAAGCATTAATCATTGATTTTAATGTCCACGTTGTATATTCAACTGGATGATACCATGGTATTTTTATTATATCATCTAATAAATCAGTTGAATTAAAAATCATTGGATTTTTTATAAATAATTCAAAAAATTCGGATGGTAATAGTTCTAATTTAGTAGTTACTATAATATCATGTATTTTTAAATCTCTTAATATATTATATGGATCATGCGTAAATCTGCCCCAATCTGTATATGTTGAGGAAATTAATCTCCAATTTGCGTCTAATTTATGCATATTACCATTTAATTTATTATTTAATGCAATTGGATAATAATCATTTTTATCAATTAAAATATTATTTTCACATTTATATCTATTTGTATCAAAATTATTACCGACCAAATCACCATTTTTTTGAATTTCATATAATATATTATCTTCACACATTTCAATAGTTTTTTTACTAAAATATTTATAATTTGTTACAAATTCTGTACCAATCCAAACATCATTTTTTATATCATCAGGGTAATATATTTTTGGTTCTATTATTGTGACTAACTTATTATTAATATTATTAATATATTTTGTTTTTGATAAATATTCAATATCATCAATATGTGTTATTTTAAAATTTGAAGTAAAATCTTCAATTGATGTATAATGTTTTATAATTGACGCAAAAAAATATTCATCTGTTGCTGCACATGGTAATTTATTTTTTATTTCATTAATAGTTGAACCACCATTAAATGAATCTAATTGTTTTTGATAATTATCATTAATATAAACTGATTTAATCATATGTATTTTAATTTTCACACCTGTTGAAATACATTCAAACTCTTTTTTTAAGTGATCATTTTCAATAATTTCATATGTTTTTTTTTTATTAATAAGTGTATCATTTGATAAAAATAAATTTATATGTTTACAGTCAAGTGTAAACCACTGGCTCCAAAATGTACCATCTGTATAATCAAATATCCCTCCTTGGTCCTTATATGAATATATAAGTGTATTTCTTAAATATCCTTCATTTCTTCCATAAAACCATGATTGACTATTTTCCATTAATATTTGATAAAGTACATCAAAATTATATAGAGGACAACAACTTGATGATAATAATACATATTTTTTAAATATATTACCCTTTAAAATAATAGCATATTGCATCATTAATAATGTCGCATCTGTTAATGACTTTGTTGCCCATGCAGTTGATATATGATGATTAGTATCAGTAATAATTAAATTTCCTGTATTGTTAATTTTTTGAAAAGGAAGTGGTATAGTATTTTGATTTAACTTATATGGATGAACAATAATAAATAAATTTGATATATTAATATTATTTAAAAATTTATTCCAATGTTCTAATACATTATTATCAGATGGTAATCCTCCAAGAAACATAAATAATATTTTATTTTGATTTTCTTGCATATTATCTTCTTGCATATTATAATATATTATAATGAGAAAAAATAATTTTATATCTTTTATTTTTTTATAATAAACAGAGAAATTTTTATTAAAAAGTATTCACATATATTAGATGAAACTATTACTCAAAATATAAAACATAAAGTGGGTAGAAAAAATAAATTTGGATTTATATAACTAATTATATCATCATTAAATAATAAATCATCTTCATTTATAATTATTGCAATATTTAATAAATCATCTTCATTTATAATTTTTAAAGAATCATCATTAATATTTTGATTTTTTTAATGATTTCTTTTAATTCATTTTTTATTTTATTTATCATTGTATCATTGTATCATTATATCATTATATGATCTAATATATTCTGGTAAATATATATCTATTACACCACCTGCAAATCTAATATCTTCTGTTATTTTTTTAGAACAAGATTTAACATGTTCATGAAAT
>Ga0208088_1000171_pt1 | contig 10740 bp, 10 predicted proteins | sample LakMenEpi02Apr12_FD_150661 | JGI IMG/M metagenome (GOLD analysis project Ga0208088, IMG submission 150661) | Freshwater microbial communities from Lake Mendota, WI - 02APR2012 deep hole epilimnion (SPAdes) | ecosystem: Environmental > Aquatic > Freshwater > Lake > Epilimnion/Euphotic zone ...
ATGACAATTACAGCAATGGATCCAGAGTCGCTTTCTTGGGATCTTAATCCGCTGACATGCCGTCGGATTTGATGTCGGAATTTTCCAATACTCATGAAATCCACGGGCTTAGATGTTGTTGCGCACTTGAAGAAATTGATCGACCGGTTTCTTCATCAGTGAATGAGATGGTTAATTTGATTCGTCCGTTAGCTGACAAACATGGAAATTTTGTGCAATCCAACTGTGTCCGCAATGACGCGACTTCAGATTCAGTGAGGTTCCATTGTCGGGCAAGTAACTGTGTGGCCTTACCCGAAAGGTCACGAGCTGCTGAATCACCGTCGCTGATCACATAAACACGCAGAACTTCTCGAGCCATGGACCGTGCAATCTCTTGATTGACGCTAACACCTGAAAAATGGTTTAGATAAATAAAGACTGGGATAAACAGAGGAATCGCTAGCGCAACAAATTCAACGATAGCGCTGCCGGATTCAGAGTTCAGTCTGGCCCTCAATTTCATAACTGCTTTCATGATCTAGTGCCTTTCATGATCTAGTGCCTTTCACTGTCTAGGGATTGATCGGTTCGATAACCGCGATCCCAACAACATCAGACACCGGATTGCCCCCCATAAGGGCAACTAATCCAGGAACCATTTGTGGAAGTGTGCGGCGACGATGCGTCACAAGAATTTGAATCTTTTCTATCCGACCTCCTAATTCAAGTACTTCATCGCCCGACTGATATTGATGTGAAATAGCACGTGCAGAGGCATCTCCTTGGGCTAAAGCCATCTCGGTGTTTCGAATATTGGTTGCAATAATTAGTTGCACCCCAACAAGGAAAAGGATCAACATCGGAATTAGAACGAGGGCGCTTTCAACATTGCCATCTTCCTTGCGCAATACGTGCAAAAAACTTGATCCGCGTTTTCGAATTGAGGATGCCTGCGCGGGTTTCTGTCCCGGAGTATCGATGTCAACACTGTCTTTGACAATGCTTTCTCTAGGCCTACTGATCGGGAATGAGAAGGTACTCATCATGCGCCTCTAACGAATTCCATTCATTGAATCCAGTGAATCTTTTAGTATCGCTGTTAATCGTGGAGCCGCTATTGTCCAAATTGCAGTTACCAATCCCGTTGTCATCAACACAACAAGCACCCATCCTGGTACATCTCCTCGATCATCTTTCAATCGAGCAAAAAATGAATCGTGTGCCTTAATGAGTTGGTCCCGGAATTTCAGTTCTGCTCGTACTGCGCGTTCTGTAATTGTGTTCATTGTTCCTCCTGTTTATGTGGTGATGAGTGATTCTTGCTTATCTATATTTCCTTGAAGTATGAGAATTCTCGTAAAGTTATGAGGGGAATTAAGATTGCTATTCAGCTGGTGTGGATAACTGCTTCGCTCCATTGGCACTTGCAATGCGGGTGTCGAGCAAATCTGACTGGCTCACGATGGATAGGCGTTGTGTAGTCAAAGCACATTTGTGCTCCTGTCAGTTCGGATGTGCCGGTATCTATTAACTGCAATATTGCTCGCACGATAGTTCCTGCAATTTGATAAGAAATTGCAACAGGAAGGTCACGATTATGCGCAGCCAGTGGAACCAATTGTTCAGTTCCGTTACGTTCTGTCTTGCCTATCTCAAGACAATGCATACAAGGGGTCTTGCCCGGCTTCACCAAGGGGCCGGCGTATGCAGCTCCCCCCAGGACTTCGCCTACGAATAAGTGGTCCAGTCGATCTCTCATTAACTGCTCGATCAATTGCGGGTTGTGAGGGCCAACTATGACGCGAACATTCTTTTCGGGAATGGGCGAAGTAATTGTTCCCTTAACATTTTTTGATGCAGTTGGAAAGAGTGACCACTCCCTTGTTAACTCTTCGATTCGTGATTTGTAATTAAGTCCGAAATCACTAATTCTCAAGACACCTGTTCCCAAGTCGCTATCGCCGATTGAATTTAACTCTCTGTGCGATGCAATTGAAAACTTTGTATTAGTTACCCCACTTGCTAATAAAGCAGCGTAAATCAAGGTCGCCAAACGGTTTTCACCATGAATCTCAACTCCAAAGTTTTGTCGCGCTGACAAAATTTCAACGCCGCCATCAATCACTCCATCTATCCACGTGCTCTGACTTAGCTCAGAGGACATTCGTAATTGCAACTGTTTAAACGATGCGTCATTACTTTGATCTTCGGTGTTAGCTGCACGCTGGGCAATGGGTGATTGAAAACGATTATGTAATCGGATTTTTGAAGTTGTGATGTCTAGTAATTGAGAAATTGCTAGTTGATCAATAACTTTTTGTACAACATCTATTGGTGCATCTATTTCAGAGCTAATGTCAGCAGCGCAATGTTGTCCGTCAAATTTTGCGATGATTGCACGAGCTCCAGGATGATTGATTGAAATTGCGTAATGAGCAGAGGCAATGATTAGGGAATTTTCATGCTCTGTATCGGGTTGACTTATATGTACCCCTTGCTTAAGTCGTGGTTTAGAAACATCAATTGCATCAATGTTTGCACTCTCGATGGAAATTCGAGTTACGCGTGCTGGGCGAGAACCTTTGATGTATCTACGTGTAATACGTTGCGTACTTTTCTCAACTGCGCTTTGAAGTGCTTGTTCTGCTGTCGTGGATGTGGGTTGTGTGGATGTGGGTTGTGTGCTCATGTGTCGAAGGATGCTCATTGCGAGCGCGTTCCACTTCTTGAGCCTTAGAAGCTGTGGAGTCCGGTTGAATTCAGTGCGCTTAGGTATGGGTAGGTCACTGATAGCCACCGACATAGGAATTCTGCGGGTAGCAAGGCAATGATGAACCAAGTGAGGTGGCAAACAAAAGACCCCCGCACCGTTAAGTACGAGGGCCTTTCATAACGCTAGACGTTCGCAGGTGAAGTAGAACTCACCTACGCGAAACGAAATTTAATTACTGTGCTTTGCCAAGAATGCGATTGACCTTGGTGCCACACACTGGGCAGATGCCTTGTGCCATGCGACGACCAGAGTCAGAAACCTTTACAGTTCCTTCGAAATCACGCTTCTCTTTGCACTTAACGCAGTAAGCGTCACCTTTGTATGTCTCTGCAGTCATTCTTTTCCTCCTATCGACGCTTGCGATCCCATCGGGATTGCTCCCCGTGTGGGGCAGGCGTTCGTGTATGAGGTTACTCGCCAACACGCTTATATGAGCGTATCTAGGCACCTTTATTTAGGAGTTTTTTTAGGGCTTCTGGGGCGGCGAGCGCGTTTTCAGCCGCCTCATACCCGCTCAAATACGCCTCAGCCATCCCTTCCTCGGGGAAACGGGCCAGCCGCTCCTTAAATTCAGGGCCATGGTCAAAGAACTGCAGGTGGATAGCCTCATGAAATAGGACGTAGTCCAGGACATACTCGGGAGCGCCCTTGAGACGATCAGAGATCCGAATTGAGCGGTCAATTCCAGTGCATGAGCCCCAGCGCTCGCGCATCGCCCGCCAGTTCACAGAGGTTGGCCGGGCGGTGATCTCTGGGGCAAGCTCGCTTAAGAGTTCTCCCACTCGATTAGAAAGGCTTTCCTCGCTCATTGTCGCCGCAGCCTCTTGAGCACGGATCTTGGCCACCATCTCAGGAACCATGGCACGCTCATCAGCTTTGCTCATTCGGGCAGGAATTGAGACAACTATTCGACCTCCCTGGCGATAAGCGGAGATGTTTTTCTTTCGGCGAGTAGATCTGATCACAATAATCTCGCCCTCCGAGATTCCAGGAAGGGTGTGCTCCTCAAGAGTTGCTTCAACCAAGGATGGCTCTAGAAATCCGTTGGTCTCATCGCAATTGTTCACTCTGAAATGTTATGTCATCTCTCAACTAAACCTTGAGAGATTCATCATTTAAGGGTGCGAGTCTTGTCCATGTACACAAAAGGGGCCGGCAAATAAAACTGTACTACCTCAATAAATAAACCTTTGTCAACGGGTTGCCGAGTTGATAAACCCATGTCAAAGAATTACTTTACGACTACGAACTCCTCGGATAACAGTTCTACATCAGCAAGGGGAAGGCTGATTTAGAGCAAGTGACCGGGGAGTTCGCTTTTCTATTTCCAGGCGATTGTTGGATGAACTAGACGATTGTTGGATGAACTAGATCAATCCCGACAAATCATCAGGAATCTCTAAACTCTTCATGAAACTCTCAGGTGTCAACAAATCTTCGGCGGTAGGAAGAATTCCACTCCAGATGTGATCGCGCGATTCAACATCTTTGAGTTCGCGAACCTTTTTCCAAAACACAGCTGCTTCTCGAGCAAGTCGCGGAGAAACCTGCAAACCAAGCATCGATGAAAACAACTGTTGTGCTGGCGCAGATGTTGCACGACGTCGGCGCAGAGTTTCCTGAAGCGCTGCAATATTTGGTAAACGATCCCCTGCAGCCATTGCAACAACTTCTTCGCTCCAACCATCAATGAGCGCTAGAACAGTTTCTAATTTAGTTAAGGCAGCGCGCTGTGCAGGTGATTCCTGTGGAGTAAAGATTCCTTCATTAAGCGCAATGCTGAAGCTTTCAGGATTTGATGGATCAAATCCGTTACCTGATTCAAATGCACGTTGTGCTTGATCTTGAATCGCATCCAAATCAATGTTGATTCCCTTACCGTATTCAGTAATTGCGGTTCGGATATATAAGACCAGCCACGGATTGTGTGCAAATAGACGTGCAACTGCTGCTTCACGTAATGCATGGAAGATTCGAACCTCATCCATTGGAATATCTAAATCTGTAGCCCATTCCTTAATGTTTTGTGGAACAAGTGTTGGATAGGCAGAATCGACAAGCGGAAGGCCCACATCATGAGCACCAGTGACCTTTCCTGATAATCCACCAATAGCTTGACCTAACTGCGTTGCAATGAGTGAGCCAATAAATGAGTTAAGAAGCGCTGAAATCATCCCAACCGGAATCTGCATCGCAGATTGTTCATCTGCAGGAGTTTCAGGCCCTTCGCCTTCTCCAAATGAAGCCTGGTTTATCAATTCACCAATCGCTGAGGATAAACCCATTGCTAAAGGCTCAACTGATGTTTGCCATCCAGCCAACGTTGTATCAACCCAGTCAGTGCGGGCTAGGGCAACATTTCCGGTGTTTGGAGACTTTGGGAAAAAAGTTGCTTCATCAAGCCATAGCTCTGCAATCGAAAATGCTTGTTCGATCTCTGCAACATCATTTGCCCCAACAGGAGAAGAACCTTGAGCGGTTGTAAATTTCTTTGCAGTGTCTCTAACAATGTTTTTTGGCAATGGTTCAGATGATCCAGTAAATCCAGGAGCATTCATTCCAAGCTTTGAAAACTGTTCTTGAATCTGTCGTTGCATCTGTTCCATCATGGCAGCAAAATCAACGGGCTCGTTAGAGTCCTCTGAATCTCCTGGATTGAAACCAAATGGCGTCATAGTTAAATCCTCCCAGCATTGGAACAATTGTGCATGTCATTTAGTTTCACTTTAATCACAGTTTTATCACCGTCTTTGAGGGCACCCTTCTGATCGTGCCGCGACCCTGGCAAACGAGTACAGTACGGACATGTCCAACGCATTCTCGGCTCTCATCTGGTGGGTTGTGCCCGCTATGGGATTAATCGGTGCACTTGGCTATGTCACATGGGTCTCTAAGTTCCAAGGAAAGTTCCAGCAAGAGACCCAACGTTCTGTTGGCCAGTTCCAGCGTTTTCAGGATTCTCTGCGCGATACACAAGCCCGCGATGTGGCTGAAGATTTGCCAGATTCAATTGAACCCGAATCTGCCCCTGAAACACAAAAGCCTTCACGCATTTCAGTGATTCGTCCGGACGCAAACTAGTTCCAGAGTAACTGTGCGATTTTCACCCCTTCCTAAAGTTGCTACAGCGGTTCTAGGTATTTTTTTTGCACTGGCAACTATTGCTCCTTTGCCTTTTGCAATCGTGTTACCGGGTCAAGCACAAAACATATTTAAAGATGTAATCACAATCAAAGATCTTGAAAATTACCCAGCAACTGGTCGAATTGATTTGATGTCGATTCGCGTTACCAATCCGGATACATGGATATTTGGGCCTGAACTCATTTACTCATGGATCGATTCAGAACGCGCCGTCTATCCAAAATCTGCAATCTATCCACCAGGTACAAGTGCTAAAGAAGAAAGCAAGCAAGCAAAGGCTGACATGGTTGGCTCGCAAGATAAGGCGATTACAGCAGCCATTAATTACTTGCAATCACATAGTGAAATTATGGGACCCGTCGACACCGATGCGAAAACATTGGTTGCTCCTGCTTCGGTTATTGCACAACGTCGAGCAGATGCACTGGATGCGCAGAAGATTAAATTTAAAGTATCTAAAACTGGTGGACCCAGTGGTGGACTTGTGTTTTCAATTGGGCTTGTTGAGTTATTGACCGAAATAGATTTCATGCAGGGGCGTCATATTGCAGGTACTGGAACTATCACTGATCGCGGCGTCGTTGGACCCATTGGTGGAATTAATGAGAAAATTCTTTCAGCCAAAAAGGTTGGAGCAACTATCTTCTTTGCACCAGTTGGAAACGCAGAAGAGATTGCCAACACCCCCGAAGGAATTAAGGTCATAACTGTTGCCACCTTGGCCCAGGCTATTTCTTACCTCGAACGCACCCGCAAATAATTCGCACCTATCAAGCCCCACAAGAAACCTTCACAATTTCTGAGAGTTGATCAGGCCTTCTACGCCCACCATCACAGCCTCCACGGATGATGGGGTTGAAAAGCGAACAATTGAATTGGTAGCCCTATTCCCCTTGCGATAGTTTTGCCCCATGACCAATAACCCACAGTTCCAACGCCCAGCTTTTAAAACCCGTGGACGCAAGAGCCCACTCACTCTAACTTTCGGAATTCTTGTAGTCATTGGAGTGCTCTTTACTGCTCTCAGCGGTTTTTACGCAGACTGGTTGTGGTTTAAATCCGTAGATTTCACAAGTACGTGGTCAACCATTCTTGGTACAAAGGTCTTGCTATTTGTTGTGACAGGTTTATTGACCTCGTCAATTGTTTTAGCAAATGTGTGGATTGCATACAAGCGACGTCCACTCTATGTTCCAATGACAGTCGAGGCCGACAATCTTGAACGCTATCGTTCACAAGTTGAGCCAATTCGTCGTGGTTTATTTATCGGTGGATTTGTCGCACTGTTTTATTTTGCAGGAACATCAGGGTCAACTTTGTGGAGCTCATGGTTACTTTTTAAGAACTCAACAGATTTCGGTGTGAAAGATCCACAGTTCAATATGGACATTTCATTCTTTGCCTTCCGCCTTCCATTCTGGCAAACACTCATTGGTTGGGGAATTTCAACTTTGGTTCTGGCGGTTATTGCCTCAGTGGCGGTCCACTATTTGTATGGCGGAATTCGCTTACAGGTGCAAGAGGACAGAACTACTGTTGCCGCGCGCCTGCAGCTTTCAGTTTTGCTAGGCACCGTAGTTCTACTCAAGGCGGTTGCTTACTGGTTTGATCGATACGCATTAGCACTGAAAGAAAGCAAGATCATTACAGGTCTCACATTTACCGATGTCAATGCAGTGCTACCAGCTAAGGCGATCCTTGCCGGAATCGCAGTTGTCTGTGCGCTCTTGTTCTTTGCAAATATCGTTCGTCGCTCGTGGGTTCTGCCTGCAGCAGGGACCGCTCTGCTTGTTGTCTCATCTGTACTAATCGCAGGTCTGTACCCAGCAGCAATTCAAAACTTTCAAGTTAAACCAAGCGAATCATCAAAGGAAGCACCATTTATTCAGCGCAACATCGAATCGACTCGCGCTGCATACGGCCTTGAAGATGTGACAGTTACTGATTATCAGGCGACCCTTTCAACATCTAGTGGCCAGCTTGCAAATGATGCGGCAACTATTGCAAATATTCGTTTGATGGATCCAAATGTTCTCTCATCCACATTCACACAGCTTCAGCAGATTCGCCCGTATTACAGCTTCCCTGAATCATTAGACGTCGATCGCTACACAGTAAAGGGTGTTAAGCGCGATGTGGTTGTTGCGGTTCGCGAATTGAATATCAATGGAAATCCATCTCGAAACTGGATCAACGACCACCTTGTATACACACACGGTTTCGGTTTTGTTGCAGCATACGGAAATGAGCGAGATGCTGATGGAAAGCCATCATTTACTGTCGGAGATCTTCCACCAACAGGAACGCTTGGAAAATTTGAACCACGCGTTTACTTTGGTGAGAATGTTCCTGATTATTCAATTATTGGTGGAGTAAAGACTGACACCCCTGTCGAATTTGATTATCCAGATGACACTTCTGCAAATGGCCAAAAGAACTACACCTACTCTGGTTCAGGTGGCGTTCCAGTTGGATCATTGCTCAACAAGCTTGTCTTTGCTCTGAAGTACCAAGAGCAGCGCATTCTTCTTTCTTCATTAATCAACAAGGATTCCAAGATTCTCTTTGAACGAAATCCACGCGATCGCGTTTCAAAGGTTGCTCCATGGTTGACCCTTGATGGAGATCCATATCCTGCCCTTGTAGATGGCAAGATTTTGTGGATTGTTGATGGTTACACAACAAGTGCTGGCTACCCATATTCACGCCAAACGACACTATCTAATGCAACCGCTGACGCACTTACAAATAATTCAACATCGATTGCTGCACAGAGCAACAGAACAGTTAATTACATTCGTAACTCTGTAAAAGCAACTGTCGATGCCTACAACGGAACAGTGACCTTGTACCAATGGGATGAAAAGGATCCCGTCCTAAAGACCTGGTCTAAGGCATTTCCTGGTGCAATTACTCCAAAGAGTGAAATATCAAAGGATTTAATGGACCATATTCGTTATCCCGAGGATATGTTTAGAGTCCAGCGCGATATTTTGAGTTCGTATCACGTAAAGACTGCAGCAGCCTTCTATGGTGGACAAGATTTCTGGCGTGTGCCACGTGATCCATCAACATTTGGTGGTGGCGCATCTGCTCAGCCTCCTTACTACTTAACATTACAAATGCCAGGAGCTAAAACTCCTTCCTTCTCACTAACAACTCCGTTTGTTCCTCGCGGAGGACGTGAAAACCTTTCTGCATTTGCAGTAGTGAATTCAGATCCAGGTCCAGATTACGGAAAGATCACTGTGCTACAACTGCCACGTAATACAAACATTGCAGGGCCGTCACAAGTTGCTTCTAACTTTGAAGCAAAACCTGAGGTTGCAAACTCGCTATCACTTCTGCGACGTGGTGGATCTGATGTTGTACTTGGTAATTTGTTGACACTACCTGTTGGTGGAGGATTGCTATATGTACAGCCTGTTTATGTAAAAGCAACCTCAAATACTTCTGCATATCCGTTGCTCCAAAAGGTACTTGTTTCCTTCGGAGATCAAATTGGTTATGACGACACACTTAAGGGAGCGCTAGATCAAGTATTTGGTGGTAACTCTGGAACTAATGCCGGAAACACAACAACTAACGGCGCTACTGGAACAACCACAAATTCTTCTCTTGCAAACTCACTTGCTAGTGCAAAGAAGGCTTATGCCGATGGATTAGCCGCTCTTGCAAAGGGAGACTTTGTTGAATATGACAAGGCTCAAAAGCGATTGAAGTCCGCACTTGATGCTGCAATTAATGCACAAAGTAAAAAGTAATGATGTGAAGCATTAAATAGTTAATGCGTCAGATAAAGGCCAAGTTCATGCGGATAATCGCAAGGATTTGGTCTTTATCTATTGGTACGCATAAGATTGCATCACCGACGCGGGGTGGAGCAGCTCGGTAGCTCGCTGGGCTCATAACCCAGAGGTCGTAGGTTCAAATCCTGCCCCCGCTACTAAATAGCACAAAGGCCCTTTTACGAGGGCCTTTGTGCTTTGCCTTACCTTTTATTTACTTGATGCGAAGTGAGTTAGTAACAACTAAGACGCTGCTCGCCGCCATGGCAGCAGCCGCATACAACGGCGACAACAAACCTGCCGCAGCGATTGGTATACCAATTACGTTGTAAACAAAGGCCCATCCCATGTTCAAGCGAATGATCTTTAGCGTCTTCTTTGAAAGCTTCAGCGCTGAAATAACACTGCCAAGTCCTGTATTCATCAAGGTTATGTCAGCGCTATTAATCGCAGTATCTGTGCCGGTGCCCATAGCCATTGAAAGATCTGCAGCAGTTAGGGCTGCAGCATCATTGATACCATCGCCGATCATTAACACGGTGTGACCTTCACTTTTCATGCGTTCAACAATTTCAAGTTTTGTTTCTGGCAAGGCATGTGAAACAACATGTGCTGCATCGATTCCAACAGTTGTTGCAACGGTTGCTGCTACCTCACTGCTATCCCCTGTTACGAGCCAAGGAGTAATTCCCATCTCTCGAAGCGCAGCAACGGTTGAGGCAGCATCGGATTTCAGTTGATCTCCAATAGCAAAGACAGCAACTGCAACGCCATCCCATGCAAGAACTGCCAGAGTTAATCCGGCAGACTGCCCACGTTCAATCGCAGATTTAATCTCTGCATGGAACTCGGTAGAGCTATGAGCAACTGCAGCAGGTGAACCAATCAGCACAACTGGTGATTGTCCGCCGATTGAAACACGTCCTGCTGCTCCTGAACCTGGTGTAACAGCAAAATCAGAGATAGCAAATGTTGACCGGGATCCAACTGCAGGTGTTTGTGGTGCGTTGGCTAATGCGTACTTAGTAATTGATAGTGCAATTGGGTGATTAT
>Ga0208088_1000172_pt1 | contig 10737 bp, 5 predicted proteins | sample LakMenEpi02Apr12_FD_150661 | JGI IMG/M metagenome (GOLD analysis project Ga0208088, IMG submission 150661) | Freshwater microbial communities from Lake Mendota, WI - 02APR2012 deep hole epilimnion (SPAdes) | ecosystem: Environmental > Aquatic > Freshwater > Lake > Epilimnion/Euphotic zone ...
GAACTTACTTTCTGTCTTTCAATTACTATTCTTTGACTATGTATTTATTTTGTATGATTTACCCAACTCCATGAATTCTGAGATATTGATTCATTCATCCTATTAATGAACATCAGCCACTGTTTGTCTGTGATGTCATCAGTTGCAAAATTCTTCCAATCAATATTCTGGAAAATAATTTGAGAAATCCTCTCTCGTGTTTTGCGACAATTTATTTCATATTGTGAATAAGAGTACTCTGTTAAAGCAACTCCTGAGCTCAGGAGTACCATGTTTAATATGGTGAAAACACCACAATCATCAAAATTTCCTTGTTGAGGGGAGGAAATGGATTTATCACCCATGGACCAAGTTCCTTTCCATTGATTTTTTTTATTTTTATCCCCCGGTGATGCAGTAAATGATTTTGAAACATGATTTATGTATTTCTTGAGAGCCTCTAGATATTTGCTGTTATCACTTGTCATTGAACTAGAGTTCCAAAGTAGAATTTCTTTCTTTGAAAAATTTAAACAACAAAGCATCCAGTGGTTCAGGTTTACATGAATGGGGATGTATAGAAACTGGACTTTGGCATGGATGTTTTTGTGCCATCTAAATACTTTTGTGTAGTTCATGGTATCATCTGAGAGTAGAGTAGACATGAAATGTGTTGAATATACATGAATACTTCGCCATTTTCTTTGGAGGACCTTGCCCATGAAATTTATAATTGTGTCAGATAGCCAATTATTTTCAAGGAGTGATTGTAAGTCTTCAGCACAAATTTGTTGGTTACATGCAACTGCAACACAAAAACAGGACTGTGAATTAGGATCACGAAGACTTGAGGTTTGTTTGTTTGCCAGTCTACCAGCATGAGAAATGAATTCCTGGAATTCTTCTCTGTCGAATTTTTCTGGATTATCAAAAATGTTGAGAATACTTGCTTTTGAATAATGTGATATTTTCCTTTGAACCCTGTTGTTTGCTTTGTTGTTGAGTCGGTGGCTTGTGCTTGATGCATTTAGTGTTGGTTGGGCAGACTGCAATATAGGTGTCAATGCTGGAATTGATTCACATCTTTTTGTGGTATTTCTGCTTCTATGAAATTCCATTTCATTGTTATGCCCAATAGGTTTCTTCATCATATTTTTGCTTCTCTGACTGGGATCTTGGAATGTCTCTTCTGAGTAAGCAATCTGGAGTAGCCATTGAGGAATAGATAAATTTGGAAACCTATCCACAATAGAATCTGATATCAATGATACAATCCAAATTTTGATTTTCATGACAAGATCACTCTCCTGGGTGAGTTTTCTCAAGTTGTTCTTTAAATCATCCACACTCTTTGACATGTGGGCCAAGTACATATGAACCATCAGATAAAATGTTGTTGCAAAATCATTTTTCTGATGAATGGATATGGCACCAATGGAATAATCTGATGTTAAACAATCATCTTCCAACTTCTCAATAATCTCTGCTTGTTTTTGTGATAGAAGTGTTGTGGATACCTCAGAGTGAATAATTACTCCAGAATATCTTATTTCTGTTTCATCAAAAGGATACATGACCAGGAGACTGTGCTGTAATAAATCACCTTCCTTGTTAAGGAATTGAATGGGAACCAAAGTGGGGATGTTTCCATCATGAAGTAAAAATCGATCATCATTTATTTCATGCTCATAAACAATCTTCATCTTCAAATTTTCAACAAACCAATTTATTACCTTGGTTTTCAAGGGATCATCAAGGTAAGAAAATTTGCATGGCAATGTATTTGCAAAATTGTATGGAAGTTCTGGGTACTTGTATGGATTCAACTCTTCTTGTTGCCAATACCCACAATTCTTTGTTTTTGAAATCTTGATGTAAAAAATATGACTTTGGAAAGGGAGGAATGTATAATGACCAATCACTTGACTGACAACCAAGTCTTGTCTTGAATCATAGTAATAAAAAAATGAATGCTTTTGTGACTTGGCAGAGTTTGTTGGAGCTTCTTCCCAAACAGAAATCCATATCTTGTATTTGAGTGCTAGTATTGGACATATGATAGTGTGAGGCAGTGTTGTGTATTGTGTCTCTCCTATCCTATTAAAAAGAGAAAGCAGTGAAAGTATTCCAATGTTCCTCATTTGTATGACAATGTTATCACTGAAAAAGAAATGAAGTGATTTGTCCAAATATGATGTACAGAGTTCATTCATGTAGTCCAAAATATCCAAGGGATCCTCTTCTTTGTGAGTATTTCTGAAGTGTTCATGATCAACATTTTCGGAGATTAATAATTTTCTCAAGCTGCTGGAAATTGAATCAGCTGGCCGAATCCTACCCCATGGGTGATTTGAGAAGGAGGATATCTTCTGTTTATGGTGGAAAACATATGGGAGGTTGGGGCCTTGCTCTGGGTTGTGAAGAGATGAGAATGGTTTTTTCGTCTTCAACTCAACAAATTTATAATATGATCCTTCCTTGATGAAGAAGTTACATTTCAACTTGGGGGGGGGGAATATGCCTGCTTTTGAATAGGTGTAAGTTATTACCTTGAATGAATTCTTGTCAAACAAATGTAGATAGGATTGATTGCTGTCCTTGTCAATGAAAAAAATATGGGATTGATATAGTTGTGATGTACAAGGCAGAATCACCTCTGGACACATGTTTGAAAAAGTTCTGTCCCCTAATGGTGTATCTTCAGATTCCAGCAACATGAATCCTTTCTGAATTTGTAGTTCACCCAAGGTATCTGAAAGACAGAAATGTGTGTTGATACTTGCATCATTATTCAAGAAATGATGACAAAGAGGGCCTTCCATGCCTACTTCCTGTAAATTTCTGTTCAAGTTCATTCTCATTTCATCCCCAAGTGTTCCACGATTGTTGAAACATTTGTCCAAAACAACATACAAGTCTCTGGACTTTTCCACTTCACTGATGGAAGAAATATCAAAACGTGGATCCTGAAAACAATATATATTGGTTGCAATCCAAATGTGAATGTCTTGATAAAATTGGTAGTAGTGTCTCTTTTTATCCAAGTGGCTCTTCAGTTCAATAACAATATCGGTTTTGTAGGTCTCACAAAGAAGAGAATTCATTTGACATTGTTCTTGGAGTGATATGGTTTGCCAATTATCAAGTGGGAAGGTAAACATCAATTGGCAAGGGAAAAAATATTGCCAGCACAAGGAACCAATCAGTATCTCTCCTGATGGTGCATCATCACCATTATCAAGGATGGGTACATCCAACCCTTTACAGATCAATAACAGACTTGCACGATCACTTCTGTCATCCTTCAGACATTGTAATGCAAGGTGAAAGTCCTCATCTCGATTAGGTAATGTGATTCCTCTTGTGTTGCATTGTTCATTGCTGTCCAACTGTCTGAGTTTTACCATTCCATTTGGCAATGTGATACCTCTTGTGTGGCATAACTTTATATGTTGGAACAAATATTTGCTGAAAACAGGTGTGAATATATCAAACAACAAAGACAACTCCTCAAGCTTTGAGATAATCATAACCATAGGGTCTTGAGGAGAGCTGATACACCACTTTTGCTTTCTCTTAGGGATAACTGCATTGTCCTGAAACTGATTGAGTGCCAAACAAGAGAAAGCTAGTTCTGGTGGGAAGTAAATCTCAGTATGAGGTGGAGCATAGATGTAATTTTGTGCATTCTCTCTATCATCCCAATGGTTGTATTGAGAAATTGTTGATACCATTGTTGTTGAGCAATCAGTGGAGCCATCTTCTTTTGTCAGATGGGCCACAAGGATGGGAATGACATTTGGTTTCATATTCTTAGCAAAATGAAACTTATCATGAAGAGATGTTCCTTGTAAGAATGTCCTTGAATGTGAAAGTGGTTTGTCCATTTTCATAACACTGATAATGCTTGAAATGCAAGTATCGGTGAACTGGTTATCGTGTAGGCATTTACGTAGGATATTCCAAAATTTCTCATGAATAACAAGAGGCCCTTTCTTTGAAGATGGATCTTTACCAATGTTCATGTGAAGGTCTGTGAGTGCTTGGGGGTGCAGATTTGTTGGGTTGTACCTGCTCTCATCATGAAGCCATTTTGCAAAATATTTCAACTTTGTTTCTCCACCAAAGCCTGTGTATGTCAATATCACTGTAACTATAGCCCTGAGCCACTCTGAGCATTTGTTACCTCTATAAATGTCACAAAACTTCACAGATGCTCTGAACCTTGTCAGTGATTGTATGTGGTTGATCAGTTGTAATACTTTGGCATATACAAGCTCATATGGCAAAGTCATGACACCTAGTTTGTGTTTCCCCAAAGTGAAAAGTTCATGTATAGCAACATGAATATGTGCCAATACATCAATAAAGTGACCATGACACCTGATTGAATCACCAATAGAACTCATTCCATTGGGTCTCACTGACACCTCAAGCCTTGCACAAATGCCATGATCATGTACATGTTTCATGGCATCCCCACTAAGTTTCAACATACAACTGAAGAATCTCTGGAGGGATACCATAGAAGATTGAGGTAAATCGTTCATTTGATTGAATGTAAGTGGTACTTGATTGCCCCTCTGTTTCAAATGGTGTGCAATTGTGGAGTAAAATTTCACACTGTAGATTGTGTTAGCATCAAATTCAATATGATCAGGGCTTGTGTTGTCATTACAAGAGTCATGGTAGACTTCCAATAGTGTTTCATTTGGTGATTGTGTTGGAATTGGAATGAAAGTTGAATCATCAGATGATTTGTCCACATAGTGATTTTCATGAAGGAGTGGCATTTTAATTTTTTTTGGATTTCTCCATTTTTTCTGCTTCAGACGAACAGATCCAACCTGTTTTCTGTCAAGTTTCTCATTTTTGATCTTGATTGTATGAAGTGGCCAGATCTCGGATGACATGGAATCTGTAACATACTGATGTTCCTGTTCCCTATCAACACCAAATCTCTCATGGAAACATTGAATTAGTGAATTTTGGATTGTGGGGATATTAAATGCAATATCAAGCTGGGTCATCTCAACAGATACTCCTTGCATGTCTCTCATTTTTTTTACCTCATCAAACATGTTTTGAATTGGACATGCCCCATCATCTTCACACTCAATCAAGAACCTTGTTCCAATATCAGCAACATGAAGAACATATTTATTTATTCCTCTAACAAAGCAACTTTGTAGTATGGCATCAACAAGAACACCATAAGATGGTTTGTTTGCTGCATTGTTTTGGTTGAAGCATATGTCTATGTTGGTAGAAATCTCCATGGGAAACTGTTGTGGGTAATTACATAGCTTGGATATGAGAGGTTCCCTGCATGTATAATGAATGGCAAGCTTGACTGGAGTAGAGATGACTAGTGACTCCTCTGACATAAATTTATTCCCAATAGTTTTTGATTCAAGGTGTTGACATCCTTTGTTCCGGGAACCACCAAAAATGCCATCTGGTTTCCCTGCTGCAACTGCCAAAGAAGGAATAGATATACTGGATAAGCTTGTTCCAAAAAGATAAAGAAATCGAATGATTGCCTTTTTGATGTCAGGTTCCATTGTATCTGCTACAATCACAAAGCTGAAAGCATCACAGTCAGCAGTGATTTGCTTTTCAGTTGGCATCTGAATGTTATCAGATATCATTGCAATGCAAGAGGAAAGAATTTTTTTCCTAAATTCAGGATTGTCTGTTTTGTTGGAACACCTATTTCCCCCAAACACACCAAAAATGTTAGCAAAGAAATATGAAATAAAGGGATAATGAGTGTGGCGTAGTATTTACCATTCACAAGGTACACTCCATTTGGTTTGCTGTGCATTGCCACTGTTGTCATTGTCAATGTCACTCTCACTGAAATTCATTGTGGTAATTTGGCCATGGTCAGAATTTGATGATGTTGATGTGGAGTCAGAGATTCTAATCCTGCTGGATCTCATTCTTTCCCTCTCCTCTTTCCCCTTGTTGTCTTCCACCTCATTGTCCCCACCTTCTTCCCTTGTCCTACGTCGTTTTGGGGTAATGACAGTCATAGCAATAGAAGTTATATTGAGTAAGGTTAAGATGGATCACTTCCTTTTATTGTGAGACAGGGAATGTTTTTTTTTTGTTTTTGGCTGGGGGACATCAAACATAACAACCCTGTGGAAAATAATGTGGAGCTGCAGTTGTGATAAGATAGTATTACTATTACTCTAGTTAGAGAAAATGCACCAAAACAATATCACTCTGAGAATAACCACATCTGTCCATCACAGCCCCATTTACCAATACTAAAGATAAATCAAGATTAACATGCAAATGTTTCTGTTCCTGCAGTATTATCAGTCAACAAAAAATATTTAGCAGGGAATAGGAAAGGGCACGACCAGTGTGGGTTGAGTGGGTTGATGCCTTGTCTTGATCTTTTGGTGTATATATTTTCAAATTGACTTTCTTTTTTCTTATTTTGATGGCGTTTTTGCTTTTCACAGTTCCTAACCAATTTCATCTCCATGTTAATTGCTTCAGAAGCTTCCATCAAAATTCTTTGCAATGATGATATTTGGTCCTCAGCATGCTCATTATAACGTGAGTGGAGGGGATTTGATGTGTGGAAGGTTGTTGCCTTGCCATAAATGCACATGTTGATTTGTTCAAAAATGTGATCAAAAGGAACAGGTTTTGAAATTTGATCTGATAAATTCCATATCTGGTCCAATTTTTTGCATGGCAAATGATATATGTATGGGAAATATGGTAAAGAATGATCCATATCATCATCGTCTGCACTTTCATTCAAATAGTCTGAAAATTTGAGAAATTTTGACATGATTTTTGCACTGCAATTCTCCCATGAGTACATTAGAGTGTGGTGGAATTTATGTTTGTGTATATGCAGGACATATGCAGACCTAATATAAAGTGCCCCAGGACTGAAATGAGGATATTCCTTTGCCAAGATTGTATGATGGGTTGGAGATGTTGATGTAGGCAACGCCAAATGAGTCTTAGACATGTCAATCAGTGCCCTCAATTTTGATGCATCAAATTTATTCCCAAGACTGGATTTATCAAGTGATGATACCATCAATTCAAACCATTTCTTAACATTTTTAAGAGTGCTTTTGCCAAGATTATTTCGTTCAGCAAAATATAGAATAGCTTCAGAATGCTTTGTCAACAAGGTTAAATGCACCTCAAAGGGATCCAAGATCAAATTTCCTTGAAACTGTGTTTTTTCATCCTCAAAAAAATGAATATCAAATAGTTCCCTGCATATGTTGGTAAAGCAAATCTGCCACCTGTCCATTCGTTTATCTGATTGTTTTTTAAGATGAGTTCCTCTCCTTTGTTCTTTTGTTCTTTGGTCATTGTCACAGACAAGTAGTACAAACAATTGAGTACCAACACCAGATAAGAAAAGTGCTGTTAGTGGATTTAAGATAAAAATGTTCTCCATTATTTTTCATCACATCAACAAAATTATGAGACCAAGAAGACAATTGTCCACCAACCGAACATTAGTTTTTTTTGCGAAGAAGGTGATTATGCAACTTCTGTGGTATAGAACAGAACAATGAAAGGAATTTATCACCATCAGCCACATCTGGCACTGCAGTACAATGTCCACAAAATTTTCCATTCCATGATATCCAAGTGCCTTTGCATAACTCAATTGCTACATCCCATGCGGGAAAGAGTAGATGCCATGACTTTGATGTTTCTCCCGTATTTTTGTTGATCCACACAGCAAAAGACCTATCTGCATCCCCATCATTGTGTAACTCATTTCCCAAATTTTTAGATGCATTCCAACATCTGGGTATGTCAGTTACCCTACTGGGACAATTATATGGCCAAAAACGCTTTTGGTGCTCTATCATCTCCTTGTAACCAACAGATTTATCGTTGAATTGTGCCTCAAATATGCCTCCACATTTACGCATTGTTATCTTTTCCTCTTCATTGCTCCACATAGTTCTAAATTTAGGCCTTAAAACAAAATCAGTGTGTTGTCCATTTCTGTTGATATGCTCACCAATTCCAACCATGATTCCTACTCCATTCCAGCCATTTGTGGTCCTCACTGGGTTGTGTTCCTCAATCAATTTTGATGTTGTGTGATAGAGAAAATTGTTGTCATCTTCATTCTTTGAGCGATGTACATGCACCAAGTTGGAATAGGCATTGCCATATCCATGAGAAGGCTGCAAATAAAGGCGAGCATTTTCTGTAGAATGGATAAAAACACTCCATGTTGTTGGATCAAAGCCTTTCACTGATTGATCATAGAGCAAGGATGGAACCTGATTGCGTGGAAATCCCTTCAGCAAAGCTGCGTTTTCTTGAGTTATGAATTTTCCCTCATATTTGTTTCCCTTGTGATAGTTATCTCCAAGATGAGGACAAACAGTCACACTGTTTATCTCACTATGATAGGATTGGTGAAAATGACTAATATACAATTTTATGTAGGAATCTGAGAAAAGAGCAATTGGAATATTAAATTCGAAGTATTGTATCAGCTAAATGGGAGAGAAAAATTTTGTTTTGGGTGACGTACGCTGGCTTGTGCGTCTGCGCTTGGTTCCAGATTCTTTCCCTTCAGGCGATAGATACTGGGAAGCTCCATGCTTTTTCTGCAATTTATTACTACCCTGAACAATATCAGCTTCTGTAGCTTTGTTGGATTTTGGTGAAGATCCCTTGGCTTTTGTCTTCTTCACCCCAGGTGACTGTCTCCCATTACCACCATCACCAATGGGAGCAACCTTTGCTTTATGCTTGGAAGATGGATTTTTATTGGTTGGTTGTTCACTGCTACCCAGAGATCCCTTGGTTTGTTTTTTTGTCTTCTTCACGCCAGGTGACTGTTCACCAATGGGAGCAACCTTTGCTTTATGCTTGGAAGATGGATTTTTATTGGTTGGTTGTTCACTGCTACCCAGAGATCCCTTGGTTTGTTTGTTTGTCTTCTTCACGCCAGGTGTCTGTCTCCCATTACCACCATCACCAATGGCATCAAAAACTGCATTCACATTGCTCTCCACAACTATCTTTGTCCTCACAGGAAAATAGTTCTGTTGGTAGTAATAGTCAAGTTCATTCTCATCAGGAGCTTTTATTTTCATTGACTCAAAGCACTTCTTGAAATACAATGATAACTTGCGTGGAGATTTGTCGCTAGTTTGGGCAAAAGTTTGGGCAAATGCACTCCTAGGTACCAGTTTTCCAAAAAAGGATTTCCAATCCATCTCTTTCTTTTTATTGTAGGACCCATCTAAGCAGAAAGATAAGACATGAGCAAAAACATTTTGGTACTCCAACAGATCCTTCTTGTGTTTAACTCTGAGGATGTCATGAATGAGTAATCCAGAGTAAGCAACAAGTTTGATCAAGTATTGATCATAAGATGATCTGATTTCCTTCACAGGAAATGTCATCTCAAAAAATTTGGTACAACATTCTTCGTAAGATTTTCTCTTATCCTCCATGGATGTTGATTCATGTTCAAGTGCTTTAACCATCCCACATATGTGGAATTGTTTTTTCAACTTGACCAACTGACTGCAGAGTTGTTGGTATTTCTCCTCTGTAACTGATGGTACAGAGGCAACTGGTGGTGCCCTTCCTATGAGTACCAAAGCAGAAGCTGCATAATTGGTCATATCAGGATTAGTATCTTTGTGAGACAGCTCATCATCTTCTTCAAACATCCTTTCACCATGACGATGTCTATGGACTCTTCCCTCTTCAACAAAAGAAGAAAATGTTTTGATTAAATCCACCCATACACGGGAATTGTTTTCAAAATAAAAATTTAATGTTTGGTCGTTCCTTGCCGCCAATGAAACAACATACTCTTTCCCCCCCTTCCTCCCCTGAATATGATGGGTAAAATATGACGTTGCAATATTCAAACAATCAATTTCAAGACAGGTCCTCAACACTGATGTTGAGGAAAACCTCTTCATGGCATGACCAAGAAAATGATGAATTGAAGTGGGTACCAATAACACCTGGCAGGAAGGATGTTTTTTTTCCAAAGCAGTTGCATACATGTCATATACACAGCTTGTACTGGCCAAAACACATGTAGTGAAGCCATGAAGCCACGACCATAATTCTCTTTCCCCAATACCAATATTCTTACACCTGAACTGTAGTACAGTAATGCAAATACATTTGTGGCAATTGAGGCTGATACGTGACCACATGATCAGTTGGATTGTGATCACAATCTTTTCATGCAATCCAAGTCCCTTTTTTTTGTTCAAGGTTCCATGATCATCTTTGAAGAAGTCTTGAGACTCCTTGTTTACCACAGACATGAAGTTGCTGTAACTGCAGCAAAGGTAGCGCATTGCATCACTTTGAAGATATTGACCTATCAAGGAGTTGAACTGGGAGATGTGTCCCAAAGCATCTTCAAAGAAGCAGTTTGTTAGCTTTGACACAGTGTCTGGTTCATTCTTTTTAATCCCTTCTGCAAGACGGGCATCATCCTTGAAAAAGTTTTGATGTTCACCTTGCTTTAGATAAGAAATAATGGAAGCAAAATGATTTGAATAGTCGACAATCATGATACAGGGACTATGGTACAAAGGGAATTTTTGTGCAACAGCCAATCCCTTCTCAAAAAATTATGAGCCCTGCTGGTGAAAATAATTATGATTAAAAAAAACGAAACATGTTGCTGCAAAGTTGTTGGGCTGGGTCTTTTGGTTCCTTAAGGTGGACAATTCCTACCTACGTATCATTGCACAGATG
>Ga0208088_1000174_pt1 | contig 10708 bp, 9 predicted proteins | sample LakMenEpi02Apr12_FD_150661 | JGI IMG/M metagenome (GOLD analysis project Ga0208088, IMG submission 150661) | Freshwater microbial communities from Lake Mendota, WI - 02APR2012 deep hole epilimnion (SPAdes) | ecosystem: Environmental > Aquatic > Freshwater > Lake > Epilimnion/Euphotic zone ...
CCATCGATAACTCCTCATGTTGTGTGTGTGAATGTAATCGCCCTTTTTGATGGCAGCTGATGCAAGTCCGACTTTGATGCCGTACTTAATAATTGCGTCACCCTCAGCAAGATCTGTGAGTGCAAATTTGTGTCCAAGAGGAAGCGCGTGATTTAACACTGCTGTGCTCTCGGTTCCCTCTTTCACGGAACGACCGTGAATTGTTCCTGGTTGCAGATCTGTCATTGCAACGGCGACATTGTCACCATCGTGATGGAGCAGAAACTGCGGTGGAGTTATTGCCATTTCTACACACGCCTCTCTTGACCTATAAATCGGTAGTGGTCTGACCTCTTGCCGGAGTCTAGGTTAGATGAGCGTGTTTCGTCTACCCCCCTGCCCAAATTTCTTGCAGTGGTCTAACCTGTTGCCATGAAAACAGAGCTTCGGTACGGCATTATCGGCGCGGGCAGCATGGGCCGCGAACACATTGAGAACATCAAAGTCATGGGTGGGGCGGTTGTCACCGCACTCAGCGACCCACATGTGCCCTCCCAAGAAGCAGCCCTTGCCATGGCCCCTGGTGCCACAGTGTTCACTGATCACCGAGCCCTTCTGGATTCAGGGTTGGTCGATGCCGTAATAATTGCAACACCAAATGACACGCATGCAGCGGTGTTAAAGGATGCACTTGAATCTGATTTAGCGGTTTTCGTTGAAAAGCCTTTAGCCACAACTATTGAAGATCTAAAATCTATTCTTTCGTGGGATGACAAGCGAAGTGCAATGACATGGATGGGTCTTGAATATCGATTCATGCCTCCTGTTGCTGAAGCAATTGCTCGTGCTAAAGAAGGAGATGCTGGAAAGGTTCATCAGGTATCGATTCGTGAACACCGAGAGCCTTTCTATCCCAAAGTAGATAATTGGAACCGCTTTGCAGATCGCACTGGTGGAACTTTGGTAGAAAAATGTTGTCACTACTTCAACTTGATGGACATAATTGTTGGTGAACAACCAATTCGTGTTTTTGCATCTGGTGGACAAAGCGTGAATCACCTTGATGAAAAATATGATGGTAAGCAAGCCAATATGTTGGATAACGCTTACGTTGTCTTGGAGTATGCAAATGGTGCTCGTGGAATGTTAGATCTGTGCATGTTTGGTGAAGGATCTTTTGATAAAGAGATTCTGACAATTATTGGCGATGAAGGAAAAATTGAATCTTTCTTGCCATCACAAGTTGTTCGAGCATCGCGCCGTGAATCAATTGGAAAGCTTTCAGGCTGGAAAACAGGTGCTGCTCGTACACCTGGTAGTGAGCAGAAGATTGTTCACAACTTCGATGTTAAATACATGGGCCACCATTACGGAGCTTCTTATATTGAACACACAAAGTTCCGCGATGCGATCTTGAATTCAACTCCTGCTGAAGTTACCTTGAAAGATGGTGTCACTAGCGTGGTTACTGGCCTTGCTGCTCATAAGAGCATTAATGAAGGCCGAGTAGTTGAGATCAAAGAGCTTTGGGGCTAATTACCAACTGCTCCAAGGCTTTGCGTGAGTATCAACAATCTCAGCTAACTGTTCTAGGCGTGGGATAGATACTTCGCGCAGCGCCTTTGGAATATCAGGTGACCCGACAATATCGGCCCACACTGCGCGGCCGGCTAAAAATCCACTCGCTCCACCCATTGCACAAGCCTTTACCGCATCATTAAAAAATGGTTGCTTAACACCATTTGAAAGTACTACCCACGGTGAGCCAATTGCCTCTGAAATTCTTTCAGCATTTTTGGTAACAAGATTCAAATCACCTTCACCATGGAACGGAACCTCTGCCTTGTAAAGATCTGGCTTCCACGACGCAGCTTCACGAGCAGCAATGATTAACTCTTCTTCACGATTAAAACTTCTCGAAGAATCAGTTGGCGGCTTAACAATAATTTCGATAATTGATGGCAACCCTGAAACCTGACACAGCTTGTTGAAATCTTCCACTAACTTTGCGCGAACATCTGGTGATTCATCATTACGCCACAAAACCAAAAACTTTAATCCTACGCTTCCGATATCCCGCATGCGGATTGGATCAATGTCAGGATCAACAGCAGTATCAGTTGCAGCACCACCTGCTGGACCAACTAGTAAATCTGCTGCAGCAATCAAGCCACATGAACCTTGTAATGCTTTTTGAGCGATGATTGCATCAATTCCAAACTCTTGATCAACTAACAATGCTGATGCATAAGGAGAAAGTTCGCGTGCTACATCAACTTTAAACTGAGTTAATTGTGAATCTGGTACTGGAGTGCTCTGATGGGCTGCAAACATCCCACGCAATGCTTCACGTTGATCAACAGCAACCATTGCCAGTGCTCCTGATGGGCGAGCTAATTTAGTTAATGGTGCTCTCATTTGTATGCCTCCAGATATGCATCTAGTTCGTGTGTGGTTGGAATCATTGATTGACCATCTAGCCCACGACAAGAAAGCGCTGCTACTGCATTAGCCCGAAGCATCGCCTCTTGTAGTGAATATCCTTGAATTAACTGCGCAACTAGTGCGCCATGGAATACATCGCCAGCACCTAATGTGCTTGTTACCTGCACCTTGAAACCAGGTGCCGTGACAAAGCCTGTTTCAGGTGAAAATCCTGCGCTACCAGCAGAGCCTTTTGTTGCTACAACTGTATTCCCTGCCTTTATTGAATCATTTTCTAAAGCAACCGCTAGATCTTTTCCTGGATAGCGCAAAGCCATCTGTCGGTCAGTTGGAACAAACAAGTCAACAACGATTGGGTTAAAGCTTTCAACACCGTATCCAGCATCAAATGAAATTTGAGGACCCTTTCCTCGAGTAACTCCCATTTCATCCAAGCGGTTTATACCAACATGATCTACATGTAGCCAATTCGCATTTTCGATTAGCTTCTTAGCTGATTCATTTATCGGAGCTTGTACAACTGGTTGGCGAGTATTGATTGCTCTAGCGCTTCGTTCTAGTGATGAAACAATCACACTTCCGGCAGTTGGTGAAGTTCCAACAGAGATACCAGATGTGTCTACGCCTTCCTTTTCAAAAATTCCTAAGACTTCTTTGCCATCTGCATCATCGCCAATAGTTCCGACTATTGCAGTCTTAACGCCTAATCGGCTTAGAGTGACAGCTGCAACTGCGGCTGGACCTCCTCCACCACGAACAATCTCATGGGCCACAACTCTTTCATCCTCTGTTGGGTATCTATCAACTAATGCAACAGTATCTACAGTGATTACTCCAACGCAGACAGCTTGAACCAAACTCAATTGCTATCTCTCTTTTTTGCATCTGCCAAAGCAGTTGCGCGAGCACCCGTTATATGTTGAAAAGTTAACTTAGATGCTAATTCACCATTGCCAGTCTCGATAGCTGCAAGGATTTGATTGTGCTCACTTCGAGAAATATCAGAACGTCCAGGCAAACGTAATGTAGTTTCCATAGACATCTTCATTACATCTTGTAAGACGTTTAGTGTCTGGTTAATGAATCGATTCCCTGCAATTCCAACGATTGTTAAGTGAAACTTTGCGTCCAAAGACTGCAGTTGATCAAAGTCAATTGGTTCAATTGATGTAACGGTATCTATCTGATTTAAGGTGGCCCGGAGCAATCGAATGTCCTCTTTTGTAGCTTTTTCTGCAGCCCACTTGGACGCTGGAACCTCTAGAACTTCACGAGCATCAAAGAGTTCATTGAGACCATGAGTCTTTGTCATTACTGATGCGCGTAGCTCTTGAGCTACAACTGGTTCCTGAACAAATGTTCCCTGTCCATGTCTAATCTGAACAAGTCCTTGTGCTTGCAAGATATGTAGAGCTTCTCGCAAACTAGGTCGGCTTACTTCAAGTAATTCTGCAAGCTGGCGCTCTGGAGGTAACTTATCGCCAGGGGCCAGTTTTTGCAGCTCGATTAGATCAACTAATTGGGTGGCAATACGTGAAGCTCGCTTTGGTTCTGAATTTAAACTTAAGATGCTCAAGATTTATCCTTTCACAGCGCCAGCTGTGAGCCCGGCAACAAAGGATTTTTGCATAGCTAAATACATAATCACCATTGGTATCGAGGCAACCAAAACTGCCGTAAAGATCATACTGAAACTTGTCGCGTACTCGCCTCGATAATCCAACAGGGCCAGTGGCAAAGTTTTCTTAGCACTTTCTGTAATTAACAGAAGAGGGAAAAGCAAATCGTTCCAACAAATTACAAAAAGAAAAATAGAGGTAGCGCCGAGTGCGGGCTTAGACAAAGGCAAAGCAATCGCACGATAAACCTTGAAATGAGTTGCACCATCTATAGAGGCAACTTCGTACATTTCACTTGGTATCTCTCTAAAAAATGATGTCAGGATAAAAACAGAAATGGGGAGCGTCGCTACAACATTGACAGCGATCAAACCATGGTAAGTATTTGTCAGCCCTAAGTCATTGAAAAGTAAGTAAATTGGAATGATGTTGACCTGGCCAGGAATAGCCAACCCCAAAGAAAAGAGAACAAAAAGCACCTTTCCTGTCACATTCATCATTCTTGCTATAGCAAAGGAGGCCATGCTCGCAAGAACCAAGGTAATGAGCACTGAGAGTGAGGTAACAAAAACACTATTCTTGAAATTAGTGAGGATCTCACCATCGTCTAATAGCCGCCTATAGTTGTCCAAAGTCCAATTGAGGGGCAGAGCCATTGGTGAATCATAAATTTCTAAATCTGTTTTGAATGTCCCAAAAAATACAATTGCAGTTGGCACAATTATCAAGAGGGTGAATACGGCTAGGCTGAACCATCTACTAATTTTGTAAATCATGCTTAGTACCTCGTCCTTAGAATTCTCTTTTGCAATCCTGTGATCAAGAAAATCATGATGACCATAATGATTGATTGAGAAGCTGCATAACCAAATCTGAATTCATTGAACGCTGTTTGAAATATCATCGTTGTTAAAATTGAAGTTGTATTATTTGGTCCGCCTTGCGTGGTCGCATACACTAAATCAAATGCACGGAAAGATTGAATTGTCGTATACGCCACAACAACTGCACTTGTAGGAAGAGCCATCGGCCATGTGACTGATTTAAATTGCTGCCACCTGCTTGCTCCATCAACATTTGCTGCTTCGTATAACTCTGCAGGAATCTGTTGAAGTCCCGCAATGTAAATAACCATCATTTGGCCGGTATGGAACCAGACTTGCACAAAGATAATTGCGTATAAGGCAGAATCTTCACTTCCTAGCCAGTTTAGCGCAAAGGATTCGAGTCCAATTTTTTTGAATGTTGTATTAATCGCTCCGTAGTTTGGGTCGTATAAAAAGAGCCAAATCATAGCTACTGAGACTGAAGATAAAATTGTCGGGAAAAAGAAAAGTGTTCTAAAAAACAAAGTAGTTCTGGTGTTCTTAACCAGATAAGTAGCAAACAAAAGAGCAAAACCGGTTTGGAAAATAACCACCCAGAACATGAATTCAACGTTATTTCCAAGGACCTTGGTAGCTAGGTCATCATCGGTGGCAAGTTTCTTGAAATTATCCAAGCCAACAAAAACTGGGGCATCAATGCCATCCCACTTTGTTAACGCATATCGCAAGTTATTAAGAACGGGAATCAAAAAGAGAAAAACATAGAGACTAAGAGCGGGCAGAGACATCCAGTAGAGAGCCTTTTTGGATCCCTGAATTGAATGTCTCTTCCGCAAGGAAGGACGAGCAGCCCCACTAAATTTCTTTAGGGGGCTGCTCGACATCTTTAAATTGGGAATGATTAGCCCAACTTCTGCTTGATTTGCTTGGAGTAATCTTCCAGAGTTGCATCTATTGGCTTACCGCCAACGATTGCGATCAATGCATCTTCCATGAGATCGCGAACACCCTGGTTCAGCCACAAGAATCGTGGAGCCAATAAGGTCTTCTTTGATTGCCATACAGATGTATTGATTAGATCCTGGTTTGTGTAGGTAGCATTAAGCACATTTACGTGTTGAGAAGTTCCATTTGCGTAAATTGATGCAATTTCACCGGTAACCATAAATGAAATGAAAGCACGGGCGATCTTTTGATCTGTTGCGCTTGCATTCTTGTTAACGCTCAGAATGAAAGTATTGTTCTGAATACCAACATACTGTGGCTTCTCATCAGTTGTAATCAATGAGAACAACTGCATCTTTCCAGACATTGCTGGGTTTACAGTCTTGATCGCACCCATTTGGAATGAACCTGTTGGAATAACAGGTGACTTTCCTGTAGCAAATAGGTTGATTGCTGCGGCATCGGTCACGCCTGTTGCATTCTCAGGGAAGCAACCTGCATCTGCCATCTTCTTGTAACGACCAGCCATGTCCTTAAACCAAGCGCTCTGAAGATCTGCTTTACCTGTGTCAATATCTTCAATTCGGCCTTGAAGCGTCGCATAATCTGGAGCGCTATTCATAAGCATTGAATTAAGCATCTGACCAGCATTTGGACGGAAGCCACCTGACCAAGCTAGTGGTGTGTAGCCAGCTGCTTTAGCTGTCTTACACCAAGCGAGTAACCCTGTGAAGTTCTTAGGGAGATCCCACTTTTCCTTAGCGAAAATTTCTGTGTTGTATACAGGGTTGTTGAACAAATAGTGCAAAGGAATTCCAAGTTGCTTTCCTTCATACTGTCCTGCAGTAAGTCCAGTTGCGATGACATTCTGGCGAGTGAAACGCTCTGATGACAAGTTTGTCATCATGTCACCTCTTGCGAACTGGAAGAACTGTGAACCACGGAATGTCGCAAAGACAGCTGCCTTGTTATTTGTTCTGATTTTTGAGTAACCGAGATTTGTGTAATCTCCTGAAGGCATCGTAACTTGCTTGATCTTTGCACCTGGATTGCGCTCTTCAAAGAGAGCAATGATTTGATCAAATACTTTTCCATCTTCAGCTCCGCGCCAGTGATGGAATTCGATACTTCCCTTAGGTGCTCGTAATGCAGCAGCTGGTGCGCCAAAGGTACTAGCAAGACGCACTCGTTGCCATGTTAACTTGCCATTTGCACCTTGCTTGCAAACAAGTGAAGTTGAACTTGTTCCTGTGTTTGCGCCTTCCTCTTTACACGCTTTACCAAAAACTTCTCCAGCTGCAAGCGCCGTTGGAAGAGTTGTTGCAACAAGTGCAAACGCAATTGCAGCAGCAACTCCGAAACGACGAGCACTGAAGGAATTAGATCCTTTAGTTTTCATTTTTATCCTTGCTTTCGAGGGTTGGTTGTAGTTGTTTACCATTCTGTGAGGGGAATCCCTAACATCTTTGCCATTTGGCGAATACCTGGTCGCACATCGATCCACGAGATGACCAAGTGATGCGGATATCCGCCAGTGACTATTCCGTTCACTAACGCAGCGGCATCAGGTTGAGTGATAACCGTTGCTGTATTGCCTTGGAAGTGATTGGGAGCTGGGATTGATTCCCCTCGGCTCACAACCATGCGTAAACCCGTGCGATTGCTCGGATCTACATCCCGATCAATACGGAACAGGGTTACTGGTCCGGTCTTGAGCGGAAAATTACCTGCAACGCCAAGTTTGCGATTGCAGTGTGTTGATTGGGTTGCATTCTTTGGATCAGCTGCAAGTTTTGTTGCGGCAGAACCGCAGTGCCATAGACGTACTAAGCCTTCGGCCGCGTCTAGATCAACGATGTCAACCAAATAGTTTTCATCTGATCCAAGAGCTTCACACATCATCATTGTTACTGCGCCTAATACATCGCGCTCACACGTTGTGACAGTTCCACGATCAGCTAAGCGACCTAATGAAGAACAAATACATGCCCCCAAATCAGTTGGGAACTCTGGCCAGCAACGAATCGCAATTGCATCAAGCAATTCATCCTCGCGCCACTTATCCAAAGCAACTTCAACCCCATAAACTTTTTTCGCTTCAGTCACATTTACCGATGCAAGTGATGGCTGTGCAGCCACTGCTCCTGCATATGCCAATTCACGAGCTTCTTCTTTAACTTCTGAAATCTTTCCGAATGCGTCATCGATTGAAATTTGGCGAATATCTAAGCCAAAGAGAGAGCGGATCTGTTGTGCGTCATAAACACAGGGCGTAAACCCAATTGGTGCTTCGCCTACCGCGCCGATTTTCTTTCCTTTTAGCCAGTCAAAAGCTTTTTGTGCATCCGCCTCGCTACCAAGTTCACCAACGATATTTTCTGGAGTTGTTGCCTCTGGCATCTTTCCTGCGAGCGCATCTTTAATTGCAGCGCGCACCTGTGGCTCATCTGCGTTTCCATGAATATGGCGAATTGATTGACCGACATTCATTAATGCGTGTGCTGCAAGGTTTACGCCGCACATTGAATTCAACTTTAGTCGCTCGCCAACCTCTCCAGGTTCGCGCATTGACCAACCAAGTACAGGGCCCTTAACTTTTCCTAGAAGTTCTACCGCTGGCGATGCATCGGAAAATGAAGCCATAAACAAAATGTGGAGGTCGGCTTCAGGAAGGGTTACAGCGGCAACATCTTCAACTGTCATCACTAACTGTGCTGGTCCGACCACTGTCGCACCTAAATCATTAATGAGTTTTTTGGCACTGTCGAAATTTGCCTGCGCATGAGCAAGATCAAAGGTAGGACGCGCTAGTGCGACAAGAGCAACAGTGCTCATTAAACCTCCAGTGGTAAGACCTCTTGGCAGAGAGTGCCATTGCCGCCTGTTCAAGTCAATCCCATCTGGGTATGTTTACCAAAGCGTTACAGTCGGAATTTAGAGGCAATTCCCTTATTTGGCCTACGATCTCGAGAATGGAGAGCAGATGAGTTCGCGGCTACTAGTTGTAGAGGAGCCTATTGACGTCTATCAGGCCTTTGCGGAGGACGTTGCGGGTGAAATCAAGCGTGCACACGAGCAAGGAAAGAACCTAAATTTAATCTTGCCGATTGGACCTATCTCTCAGTACCCAATTCTTGCAGAGATTTGTAACCGGGACAGGATCTCATTCCGCAACGTCTTTATATCTTTGATGGATGAATATCTGGATTGGCAAGGACGGCCCATACCTGTCGAAAACCCCTTAAGTTTTCAGGCAGTTTTTGAAGGTTTCATTAATCTGCTTGATGTGGAGTTGCGACCTTTGCCAGCTCAATGGGTTGTTCCCGACCCTTTCGATATTGGACGTGTTGAAAAATTCTTCAAACCACGCGGCGGTATTGATGTTTGCTATGGCGGAGTTGGAGTTCATGGCCACATTGCATTTAACGAACCCCCGGTAAGTCGATATGGAAAAATTTCGCTAGAAGAGTTCGCAGCTTCAAAAAGTAGGATTGTAGTTCTAGCCCCCGAAACTTTTGTTATCAATGCTCTGCGCGCAAAAGGTGGCGAGTTTAAAAACTTTCCAACAATGGCGGTCACAATTGGCATGGAACTCATTTTGAGTTCCAAGAGGATAAGGCTGTTTTGCGATGGTGGAACAAGACAGCAGGAAGCTATTTATCAGTTTGTACATGGAGAGATAGATGTTAGTTACCCGGTTTCAATTCTAAGAAACCATAGCGATGTGATACTCACCGCGGATAAATTGAGCGCATTGAAAGCTTCCAACAGTGGATAAGTTTTGGTTTGAATCTGCAGTATTTGATGGAAAGATAAATTATCAGGTTCAGATTAGTGTGGAATCTGAAGTGATTTGTGAAATCAATGTGGGAGTAGAAAAGCCTCTTGATGATTTGCATTTTGAAGCATTGGCCATGCCCGGCTTTATCGATACCCATTGTCATGGCGGTGGAGGCTTTTTCTTCTCCGATGAAGATCCCAAAAAGATCGAATCTATTGCGAAATTTCATCTAGATAATGGAACTACTACCCTCTTCGCTTCTTTGGTTTCTGAAGATGTCGTGACCTTAGAATCTCAAGTAAGACGATTAGGTTCGCTATTACCATTGTCAACTATTGCGGGTATTCATTTAGAAGGACCTTGGATTTCAACTCAGTTTAATGGTGCGCATGATCCAGGGTCACTCCGTACACCAGATCACTCTGAAGTAAAAAAGCTATTTGGTGCATCAAATAAAAAACTTCTTTCAGTAACTATTGCACCCGAGCTCAACCAAGCTATAGAGATAATTTCTCTACTAGAATCTCTTGGAGTCACGGTTGCGCTTGGACACACCGATGCTAACGCAGAACAAACTTTATCGGCGATCAGTGCTGGTGCCAGGGTTGTGACACACTTTTATAGTTGCATGAGGCCGATTAGTCACCGAGTGTCCACGTTGGCTCTTGAATCTCTTTACAACAAAGAAATATATTTAGAGTTTATTCTGGATGGTAGTCACATCCAAAAGAATGCAATTCAACTTTTGCTTGATGTTGCAAAAGATAGATTGATTGCTGTTACGGATGCAATCTCTGCAGCAGGTATGCCTGATGGCGAGTTAACTCTTGGTAATGTTTCTGTCATCGTCGAAAATGGTGTTGCACATTTAAAGGGTACTGATTTGTTAGCCGGAAGTACCTTGACCATGAAAAAAGCATTTAAATTCTTAATGGACAACTTCGAAGTAAGCCCTGTCGATGCAGCGGCTTACTTTTCAGGTAATCCAGCCAAGATTTATAATCTGGAAAATGTCGGAAGTATCGAAATCGGCAAGCGCGCTAATTTTGTAGTCGTTAACTCAAACAATGAAGTTGAAACAGTTATCCTCGGTGGAAAAGTAGTTTCGCCTA
>Ga0208088_1000178_pt1 | contig 10590 bp, 7 predicted proteins | sample LakMenEpi02Apr12_FD_150661 | JGI IMG/M metagenome (GOLD analysis project Ga0208088, IMG submission 150661) | Freshwater microbial communities from Lake Mendota, WI - 02APR2012 deep hole epilimnion (SPAdes) | ecosystem: Environmental > Aquatic > Freshwater > Lake > Epilimnion/Euphotic zone ...
CTATAAATATATATGGAATAGAAGATAAACCAAATATACATGTAGTATATGATAAAGCTTTTAGATTAGCATGTGAAAATGGACATATAAATATAGCACAATGGTTATATGGATTAGAAGATAAACCAAATATACATGTAGTATATGATAAAGCTTTTAGATTAGCATGTGAAAATGGACATATAAATATAGCACAATGGTTATATGGATTAGAAAATAAACCAAATATACATGCTAATGACGATATTGTTTTTAGATTAGCATGTTATAATGGACATATAAATATAGCACAATGGTTATATGGATTAGAAGATAAACCAAATATACATGCTGATAATGATGAAGCTTTTAAATATGCATGTCGTAATGGACATATAAATATAGCACAATGGTTATATGGATTAGGAGATAAACCAAATATACATGCTGATAATGATGAAGCTTTCATATATGCATGTGTAAATGGACATATAAATATAGCACAATGGTTATATGGATTAGAAGATAAACCAAATATACATGCAAGAGATGATGAAGCTTTTATATATGCATGTGTAAATGGACATATAAATATAGCACAATGGTTATATGGATTAGAAGATAAACCAAATATACATGCTATTGATGATTTTGCTTTTAGAAATGCATGTGAAAATGGACATATAAATATAGCACAATGGTTATATGGATTAGAAGATAAACCAAATATACATGCAAGAGATGATGAAGCTTTTAGAAATGCATGTGAAAATGGACATATAAATATAGCACAATGGCTATATGGATTAGAAGATAAACCAAATATACATGCAAGAGATGATGAAGCTTTTAGAAATGCATGTTTAAATGAACATATAAATATAGCACAATGGTTATATGGATTAGAAGATAAACCAAATATACATGCAAGAGATGATGAAGCTTTTAGAAATGCATGTGGATATGAACATATAAATATAGCACAATGGTTATATGGATTAGAAGATAAACCAAATATACATGCAAAAGATGATGAAGCTTTTAGAAATGCATGTGGATATGAACATATAAATATAGCACAATTGTTAACAACAATATGTGATGACTATTATATAGAAATTATCGATAATAAAATAAAAAGTTGGAAAATTAAAAATAGTTTAAAAGATTTTTATGAAAATAAAAATTATGATAAAATAATAGACAAATTAAAGATACAAAAAAATAATAATATAATATTAGAAACCTGTTCAATATGTTATGAAGAAAATACTAATTTTATGACATCATGTAGTCATTCTTTCTGTTTAGATTGCTTTCTAACATATTACATTGAACATAATAAAAAAGAATGCTGTTATTGTAAACAGAATATTATAATTGAAAAATGTTGTGTAAAAATTTAATTTATTAAAAAATTTGATTTATCCATACTTAAAAAAATAATCATATTATGTAATAGTATATAAATGAATGGTTTGAATAAATTGAAAAATAATAAAAAAACTATTGATAATAAATCTATTGATAATAAATCTATTGATAATAAATCTATTGATAATAAATCTATTGATAATAAATCTATAATTAAGATATGTGATAGCGATGATGATAAATCTGTTGGATCTGATAAGAAATGTAGTGATAAAATTGTTGATAAAAGTGATGGTGAAACCAAAAAAAATCTTGGCGGTCGTCCTAAAAAAGCAATTTTATATAAAACTGAAAGACTTACATTATTTAATAAATTAAATAATATATTGGGTATAACTAAAGATAATAAAATTTTTTATATATATGATATTAAAAATAATAATAATAAACAAAAAGAAATTAATGATTTAGTTGATGATGTTAAAATTTATTTTAAAGGTAAAAGCAATGCTATTTTTACATCAGACGATATTGATAAAAAATGGTTATCTATAATAAAAATTATATATAAAGAAATGAATTTTAAATTAATACATAGTTATAAATTAATTACTAGAAATGATAAAAAAATAAAGTCCGGTTATTATACTTTAATCGATCAAACTACATAACTATTTTTTTTTGTATTTTAATTATTAATAAATAAGAAGTAGTACCAAATGTTAAATCTTTAATAAATTCTTAAATAAAAATCGACATTTGGTGTCACTAAAATTTATCTAATTTTCTAATAAATATAATAAATTTTCAGAATAAATATTTTTTGGTTTATCAATATATTTCAAAAAATTATCTATTGGATGTAACTTATAATAATAATTAATTATGCGAGTTCCTTTATATCTTTTAAATTTTTTAACACAAGATATTACTAATCCATAATCATTCAATATTGTATTAATAAAACCTAAAAATGATTTTATAGTTCCTGGATTTTTTTTACTCATTCCAAATAATGGCATTGTATAATTTGTTTTTGTAAATAATTCAGATTCTTTTATACACTTGTCCATATTATCTTGAAATTCTGTTTTACTTAATATTTTTTCCTCTTTTAAATTATCATATCCTAATATATTCATAAAATCTTTTATTACTCTCATTTTTTCTTTATTTTTCATATTTGCATATTTTATATAATTAGTATCTACTGTTATTAATTTATTATCTGATCCATTATATATATCTCTTAAATTCATTAATATATGTGTTTTTCTATAACTTATCTTCATAAATGCCATATCTATATTTTCTTCCCCCCAATTTACTTTATAACAAAACTTTTCTAATGCTAATTTATCTTCTTCTATTGCTTGATTATTTTTTTGTTTATATAATAATTCAACATATTTTTCTTCATTAATATCCTTTGCATTTATTATACTATTTTTTGCAAATAAACCAACATTTTTTGTATCTTCTTCTATATTAATATTATCTTTATCTATTTCATATGTATATCCTTTTCTTTCTAATAATTTTAATAATACTGTTGTAAAATATGTTCTATTTTTATTTAAATTTTCCAATTCATTATATTTAACAATTGTATCATATAATTCACTTTTTATATTAATATTATTTTCGCTACTACATTTATTTTTCATTATAGATAATAATGTTTCAACATCATTAACATTGTATGGTAATGCATTTTCATAAAATGGTATATCATTTAAATATACATTTACAATATTACTTTTAGGCTTTCTTATTCTTCCTAACATTTGCATTAATCCTCTAGGAGAACATGAATTTTGTGATAAAACAATATAAATATTTTCAATATGATTTTCTACATTAAAATCAACTCCTTCTGATACACTTGGAGAATATACAACTACTTGATATTTGGACCAAAATTCATTAACATCAATTAATTTTTGTTTTAATTTGTCATCAGATTTGGAACAATGTAATATTATTTCATAATTATTTTTATATTTTTGATAATAATCGTTTGCCATATTTGCAGACATACATATAATACAAATATTTTTACCATTTTCAATATCTTTATCAATTGTTAAATCAAATTCTGTTACATTTTTTGTAAATATAAATTTTTTAGAAGGTGGTTTGTATATATTTTCTATTATTTTTAAATTCTTATCTATCTGTTGCATAAATTTATAACTTCTCTCTCCTATATCTCCATCCATACATATTACCTTTTTACTATTCTTTATAAAATCTAAAAATAGATTGAATGTTTCTCTTGGTGATTGTACAGTTGGTGAACAAAAATGATATAATAAAGATTCTATTTCATCTAATATTATCCAATCATATTTTTTATTATATGTTATTAAATGTTTAAGTGATTCTATTTGACATATAAGTCTATCAGCATTAAAATCATCATCCATATAACTATAAAAATCATAATTGTAATTTTCTTCTTTAGATTTTGCAAAAGAACCCATTAAATTTAATGTTAATGATTGTCTATGTGTTATCCATAAAATTGTTTTAGGATCATATTTTTTAATTAAAGTTTTTATACTTGTAGTTTTTCCTGATCCATAGTATGACATTAATGTTAATAATTTAATTTCATCACTTTCAATCCAATTTTTAGCTGTTTTGGCTACTAAATCCTTATCTTTTTCAGATAATAAATATTTTTTGTTAACTTTAATAGTGTCAAATTTGAAATCATCTTTAATATTAAATTTTTTATACGCATCTACATTATCTATTTTTAAATAATAAATTAAAGTGTGAAAATTAGCTTTGAAATCATTATTATTAAAACTATTCCATTTATACACACAATTATTTTCATCATATTTATCGCTCAGTTTTGACCAATTTTTCCATAATTCAAATCCTTCTTTTGTATTATTAGAATTATAAATTGCAATTCCAATATATATCCAATCTCTATAATTATCTGCTCGTGATTTATTCAAATTATCTAATAAATATTTTATATCATCTAAAGAAGCTATTTGATTTGTATTCATATTTTGTAATTCTTTCAAAGCCTTTTGATTTCGTGTTTTAGGAATTTTTAATTTGGATTTATATTCATAACTTAATACTGTTTTATTTTCCTTCATATTACAAATCATACAATCTAAAAATAAATCGGTATCAGATTCCGGTTTTTCATAATCAAAACCTTTATAATATTCAAGTATGTTGTCTTTACCTAATTTTGAACAAAAAATAAATCTAAAACAACCAGTCTTATAAACATTTGGATCAATAATATGATGTCTTATTAAAGAATCATCTAGATGACAATCAAAAAACATATATTTAATACAGTATAAATCATCAAAAACAACATCAGGATAAATTAAATGAGCAGAAGCTTTACCAACAATATTTTTACTTTTTAAAACAATACATCTAGGATTTTCTATTTTAAAATTTTTCTTTAATAGAGAACAGGTTAATTTATGTATCTTATTTATATATTTATCAAAATCATCATCTTTTATCTTTCCAATTACTTTTTCATCTAGATCAACATCAATATATAGTTTAACAGGAATATCTTTATCTAACCATTCATATAAAGAGTATTTCTTTTTAGTTATAGCATCAATTAAATAATTTAATTTAGTAACTATAAATCTTTTATAACCTTGTAAGGGAACAATATCTTCAGCTATAAGAACAGTATCTTTTCGATCTATAAATTGTATAAATTCAATAGCAGGTATTTTCTTAGTAAATACAACTCTATGTTTTGCGTTTAATTCAGAAATTTTTTTTTGTATTACTATATTAGTAGGGTCTATAGAATCTCCGACTCTATCACTAGATTTAAGTGTTGATGTTTTCTTGGCAGTCACATCTTCACTTTTGATTTTTTTATCATCAAATTCGATTTTTTTCGTTAATGGTTTTTCTAGGATAACCATAAATTCTATATATTCTATATCTATAGTTTAATTTTAATTAAATAAACGCAGTTACAAATTATTTAAAAATAATTGACACCAAAATCTTTATTCTTTAATTATTAGAAGAGACTTTTTGGTGTCAATTATTTTTAAATAATAAAAAAAATAATAATGTAGTCGAAACAATACAAAAACAATACAAATTCAATCAGTATCATAATCATCCGAATCTGAATCACTATCATCATAATAATTATTACTTTTCAAATAATAACCATTTTGATGTGTTTTAGCATAACAATCAGCAACAAAATGACCTTCTCTACCGCATCTATAACATTGATTACTTTTTTTATACTTAATATTTTTAACTGGAATTGATTTTTTAGGTTGAATAATTTTAGATTGAACAATTTTTACAGGACAATCTTTTATAAAATGATCACTTTTACCACAATTCATACACAAATCAATAGCACCAAAAATTTCTCTTTTTAAAGCGACCATTTGATAGTCATCTAATACATTTTGACAATAACTACCGCCCCTTACCTTATCGATTCCATACATTGCCATAAATTCTTTCACATATCTATCTTCATCAAAATCACTTGCATTTTCTATTATTTTCAGAATACAAATAGGTTCATGAATAATAGTCCAAGTAGCACCATTACCTTCTAAATGATCAATAAATCTTTTTTCTGGATCGTTAGATTTACCAACATAGAAGCAATTATCTTTTAATTCTAGAATATATATATTTGTAGACATTTATAATATAAATAAATAGATTGGATAATAAGATTAATTACATTTCAAATTTTAATAATAATTGAAACATAAACAATAAAATATTGATTTTTCTTTATACAAACTACTAATACAATACTAAAATAATAAAAAAATGGATAATAATATTGACGATCTTTTTAATGAATTTAAACCAAAACAAATTAACAAGGATGATATTGATTTTGCATTTGAATACTATAAAGAATTAAAAGCATCACCAAACAAAAGTTGTTGGCAAAAAATAATGGATGATAGAATGACACATTATAGAAGTTTTATAATAGAAGAACAATTAAAATATATAAAACAAAGTTGTAAAATGTATCAATTTGAATATACATTTGATAGTAAAAAATATGATTGTATATCTAATTTAATGTTTGAAGTACTTAATCCGTATATATATTTCGAATCTTATATATATATTGGAGAAAAACTAATTTTTAAATTAAATAATAATATGTATAAAAAAATAAAAACAATATATCCTGAAACAGAAAAATATACAGAAAATAATTTTATACCTTTACAATGGTTTATGATGTTTGATAATATGCTTCCAATAATAAGAGATGATATAAAAATAGTGATATATACTTTAAATAAAGAAAATATAATGATAACGTTTGAAGCAACAAAATTATCAAATGAAGAAGCAAAACGAAATAAATATTGTACAAGACAAATACCAATAATGCAAATAGTAGAAAAAAACTGTAAATATAAATTTGATGATATTGAACAAATTCCTACTATGTGTATTATAATAGAAAAGGAGGGAACAAATATTATTGAGGTAAAAGTATCAGAAGAGGAAGCAGAATATAATAGAAAACATATGACATTAGAAGAGAAATCTGATATGTTTTATGATCCTACTATAAAGTATATACAAGATAGAAGTAAAAATGAATATTATCTTAATGATATAAAATTTATATCTGGATCAAATCCAATTAATACTACTATTAATAAAGTTAAAGATAATCATGATTATTTATATGTAATAACAAAACCCATTGTAAATAGAAATATTTACACTTATAGTGGTCTTTTATATCCTACTAAAGATTGGAAAATAGTATCATCTGTTAATTTTGAAACATATCCAACAATTTTATATATATATCATAATATATTATGGATTGATGCCGGTTTAACATATTATGATAGTTATAAAACAGGTATTGATATTAATACTTTATCAAATTATCCATTAGTTGAACAGAATGAAACTACTTTTACAGAAGGATTTTGGTATGATGATAGAGATTTTTTTAAAGATGATTTTACTAATTTACCGTATCCGAAGGAATCAATAGATGAAATAGATATTGAATTTATAAAAAAATATAAAAAAGTAGTTGAAAAATGTGATTATTTTAGTTATTTAGGAAATTCGAAATGTAGATTATGTAAACAAGATAATGGAAATAAGGAATATGAAATAATAATAGATGATATTAAATATATATTTCCAGAAGGAATTATACATTATTATGAAAATCATAATGTAAAACCATCAAATGAATTCAAAAAAGTAGTAATGGAATTTAATTTAGAAGATAAAAAAGAAGGTGTATTAATAGATATAAAAATATCTTCTATTTAATTTTGGTTTTGATATTTTTTTATAAAATAAAAAAATTAACAGACAGAATCAAGTTCGTAGACACTATATTCATCTTCGTTCTCTTCGTCTTCCTCTTCATCCTTTATTTCTTCAAGATCTATCGAAACATAAGGCATATAAGCGGATGGAGCAAATGGTATTGATTTAATATTATCACAATAATCACATTTATCATCATCAATACGTGTACAATTATCATAATATTCATCATTATTAATAAGTTGAAATGCATCATTAACATAATAATATCTAACAATTATATCATTTAAATAGGTAATAGAACTATCAATTTGAAAATATCCGATAATATTATTGTCATTATCTTTATTAAATGTAATCAAAGAGCAATTAGAATTGACATAATATGATGTTTCATTTAATTTTTCACTATAAATATATTCATTTATTTTAGGAGCAATATAGTTTTGCAATGCACACATAAGCTTATATTGCATATTATATTGAAATTCAGAATCATCTTCTTTAATAATAGCAAGCTTACTATTATATAATTTAAATGGATTTTGATTTTCGACTTCTTTATACATAGTATCATATTCATTTATATCATATTCTTCAAGAGTTCTATAATGAAATTCATCATCGAAATCACTTTCTCCCCTAACTGATTGGAATTCATCATACATATTTACATTATCAGGAAAATATCCATCATTATGTACAAAGTTATGAAACATTCCAATAGTAGGGGAGGTTGTCATAATGTTAGTATTAAAGCTTTTATATAAATAAATTATACAGTATATTTAATATTTCAATTTTTTATGAATTTAATAATTGATAAAAATTGAAATATTCAATATATTCAATATATTCAATATATTCAATATATTCAATATATCAATATATCAATATATCAATATAATAAATGGAATCCGATTTTGGATCAGAATTACCTTTAGTATCTGAATTAGATAAAGTACCTGAATTAGATAAAGTACCTGAATTAGATGAAGTACCTGAATTAGATGAAGTACCTGAATTAGATGAAGTACCTGAATTAGATGAAGTACCTGAATTAGATGAAGTACCTGAATTAGATGAAGTAACAAAAGAAATGAATAAAAAAATTCAAGATATTATTGATGAATATTTTATAAAAACGAATAAACCTATAACAATACATGGAAATATCAATAGTAAAATGAATACTGATTCAAAATTTAAATTACAAGGTGGACCAAAACCAGATACAATATGTAGTCTTACAATATGTAATGATATAGAAAAAAATATTAAAAGAGAAATAGATAATTATAATAAAAGCCCATTAGGACAAGACGAATTTTATAAACGTAATATTAAAACAGCAGAATGGCAAATGAAAATGGCAAAAAATCTTTTTATAAAAATCAAAAAATATATTAATAATAAAGATGATAATAATTATATTAATATACCTTTTGGAACTATACAAAATATAATAGATACAATTAATAAATCCGAAGACTATGAAGAATATGAGTATATTTGGGCAGATAAAATTTATTTGTTAGGTGGACATATGGGTTCTGTTGGTGGTAGATTGATGGATCAAATGATTGATATTAATTTTATTTAATCGCAATATATTTCATTAACTGGACATAAAATACTTTTCAATTTAATATTATTTGAGAGATAAAATGACTCTACCTTATTTAATTTTGCAATATCTATATCTTTTATATTTTTTCTAGATATATATTGATATATCAGTTCAAACCCTTCATTTGAAAATAATCTGACTGTGATATTTAGAGATGATTTTAATTTTTTATTTATAAAATTATTAACAAAACCACAATCACCTAATATTTTATATCTTCCGAAAGGTGAAAAGAAAATTCCATTATTTTTTTTTATTATTTTATATTTGTAACAATCTTCATAATCTACAATTAATATCAGATCTGCATTAATAATTTTATTATCCTTTACAAGATTTTCAATTTCATTTTTTAAGAACGATTTCACCGAATCAAATGTTTTTTCCCATTTTATAATAGAATATTTTCCATTGATAATATATTTTAATCTATCCGTAATTGTTTCTACTTCTATATGTTTTATATTTTTTGAATATTCCAATTTTTTAATTGATGATTCACATACTGATTTTAAAATAGATATTGTTGTAGGACATTGATCTGATGATTTTTTAGAAATATAATGAGTTGAATAATATATTCCAGTTCTATCTATATCATCATCAAATGAAATAACAAATCCAAATTCATCATTTTTATTTTTATCAATATATTTACAAAAATTTTTTATTTTTTTTGTTTGATTAAATTTTTCAGCTTTTATCCAATTTATAATACTACCAGTATATCCATTAACAATGTTTAAAAGAAATACTGACAAATCACAATATATCATAAAAAACCCATTTTTATCATTATTATATTGATTATTTGAAAATTGCCAGAATAAATCAGCCTTATACATAATAATATCTAACATTATCTTTGTATAAACCTCTTTCCAATTAATATTAATTTTTTTGGCTAAAATAGAAATAATTATCAAATCATCTGAATCTTTTTCTCCATAATTATCTGATGTAGTAATAGAATCATACATAATTCTATAATCATCTATCTGTATTCTATTAAATATTTCCTTCTTTGATATTCCATTTTTAATTAAAAACTTAAAAATATTTTTTTTACATAGAGGACAGGTTGGTCTTTTAATTTCATTTATACAATCTTTATGAAAATAATGATTACATGGAGTTTTTATTAATTCATTATCATTATTATCTAAGCATATTGAACATATTTGTTCCATTTGTATATTTTATTTACATATTATTAATAATATATATATATTATTAATAAATCAACTTTTTTACATAGGAGTATTTAATTTAGACTCTTA